>ENA-UOWK01000015-UOWK01000015.1-bioreactor-metagenome-genome-assembly--contig:-NODE-15-length-238806-cov-25.492735_pt1 | contig 238806 bp, 203 predicted proteins | sample MGYA00238157_ERZ761612 | MGnify/ENA primary metagenome ERZ761612 (study PRJEB28901, sample SAMN06268035) | bioreactor metagenome | isolation source: Joint BioEnergy Institute, California, USA...
TGATCAGAGCTTTCATCATCGTATCTTCGGATTACTAGGTTCGCGCAGTCCGACACCTGGCTACTAAGCAACAACAAATCACGCCCCCTGCGCTTAGAGAAGCCTAGTAGTTATTTCCATATTCGCCGTGGAAAATTGGTAGCAGTAGGAACCAGATCCGCCGCTGCGATTGGAGGACTACGCAGTGTTAATCGACTGTTCCATCGAAGTATATAGGGAAGAATACGCCTGTATGGGACTCACTCCATTGCTATCATTTCCAGACTCTTCGGTGGATTGGTTCGGATAAACTGTCAGTGACTTGGAAAGGGATCTACGATAGATCTCATTGTCTTCCAGTGTCACAAGCATACCTAGTCAGAGTCCCCGCCAAAGCCAGAAGACTGGGAGCAATGTTAGCTACCATTGAGTATATCTCTGACCTCCGAAAGGCATTATTAGCTGTCTTTGTCATTGTCCCGGGGTGAAGACTACTCGAAAGAGATATCAGCATGGATAAATAGCATCGTATAGGAAGCACTTATGCAGTACACTGTTGTTGTCGCTTCCGCCAGAGCCACCGGGACACCGGGGCTCTGGAGAGAAGTCAGTGTGCTTGTCTAGCTGATATCCATAACAAATTGAACGTTTATACTCGCTATTGTTGTTGTCACACGGTTGTAGGACATTGTTTATACGGAACAATTGCTCAATCAGGAATCAATTCGAATCAGATTAACTGAACCTGGATTTCAAAGGACAAATGCTGACATGCTATTGGCTCTAAATACAGGAAAAGAAAAGGGGCTGAGGCCTATCCGGGGTCTGCCGTCTTGCCGACTCAATTAAGAGGATTCTAGCAGCTCGTGAAGCGGGGGCATCACGCCAGACCGGAACCTCTCACGAACCGTGGAGTTGATAGATCATAGCGGCACGATCGAAGATCTCCAGACAAGCCTCAGCAGTAGATAGTGGCGCATGTGGTTGCGTCGATCGAAGCAATCACGATGGAATTGGCTAGAGAGGGTCTCCCCGCAACAGATCAGCTGGCGTCGGGGCCGTATTCTGGCCAATCAAGTGGGCCAACCCCCACCGTCTCCATCCCTAATTTGACCCGAACAGCCACCGAACCCACAGCCACTAAACCAGAGTATTGGTTCTCTTTTGCTCTAGTGTGATATTGACCTTGGATAGTAATATTATTGCATGCGCAGAATGAGCAGGTGGTTGGACAGGTTGGTGGCGACCTGGCTCCGAAAGCTGAATGAAGTATCCAATAGTGATCACATCTCAACAAGCCACCTTTCAGCTGTCGCCAACGGTCCGCTTGGGTATTCCGTGCAATAGATATGTAACCGCCTAAGGAGCACCACTAGAAACAAGAGGAAGCTCCGAAGCTCGGTAATTGCGTAATTGAACAGCATGCTTGGGGGAGCTCGTCCGTCTCCTCAGCCTCGGGGGCGAGGCTTTGCAGGTAATGCAGCGCACGATATCACTTGACATATTTCGCCTAGACATTGGTGTTAGCTGGAGCAAGGCAATGTAGGGAGTTCACGCCATACCATAAACCGTTTGTGGAAGTCTGACCGCAGCAAGTCCTGTTGTCCGTCAGTCTCCGATGCTACAGGTCGAAGTCAGGGTTGACCTTACGTTGACAAACTGCTTCTCCTTCTTCTCTTCCGTGCCGCGAGCTTGGTTCTTGAATACCACATCATCATCCCATCGTCGTTTGATGTTGAAGGCCTCAGGATTCAGCAACGGATTGCCCCTGGCAATCTCGTACTCCCGCTTCTCCTGTTCCTTCGCAGCCCTTTCACGTTCCTGTAGACGGCATCAGTAGCCGGTCGTACGAAGAAGCAAAATACTCCAAACTGACCTCTTTCTCTTTCTGTTCCATCCTTTCCCTCTTTATCTTCTCAAGTTCCCTCATGAGCTCGGCGGCCTCATCCTCTTCATCGTCGCTAAGACGCTGTCAGCCCCGTTCGCACCTTCGGAAGGATATTAAAGCTCACCTATCCTCCTCACTGCTCTCGCTCAGCGAGCCGACGGAATCTGCATCTATATCTCGTGTTTCCTCTAATATTCGCCGCCGTTTGGCTTCCGGATCCTCTTCTTCTTCTTTCGGTTCACCGCCACCCAGACCCCCTTCCAGCAGGCGCTTAGGAGGCGGAGGTTTGGCGGCCACAGATTCCTCTTGCTTAATACCATTCTTCTTTGCGAAATGCGCGGCTTCTGCCTGCAAGAGCTCGGCCCGGAGGTCACGGGCTTGAGTCTCGGCTTCGGTGCCTTGGCCGGGTTGCCTGGCAAGAGTGTCAGATACTAACAACCCACAAGACGTAGAAATTCCTATACATACCGGACCTTCAAATGCATATGTGCAGGAAGCAGCCTCTGGTGATAGGCTGGCCCCCGTAGAGGCTCCTTTCCCCGAGCCTACCGCCATGTAAGTCACTTGGTCCAACTGAGGCGTGTAAGGATTGCAACATACCGGGTCAAATGTAGGCCTGTGAGCTGTTTAGTGTTAGAAAAGAGCTCTAGAGATTAGAAATAGGCTGGAGGGGCATACCTGTTGTCATCTTGAAGCACTGCCTGGATGAAAGAGTATCCTAGGTGCTGTGCTGTGTCTGCTTGCGGGTTTGCTATCACTACTCTCCCTGTGAGCCAGGCCCAGGCGTGGGAGCAGACGCGCCTTCACCGCCTTCTGGTAATTGGTTCGGAGCGATCCTTTCTGCTGTCCCTCCGCCACTCTGAAAAGCAAGTTTTTCCGATCGGAAGAACTCTGTTCCTCGCCCGCCGCGACAACCTTTCTCCGAGCCAATAGAATGACGTCTTCGCCAAATATTCAGTCTGCAAATGGGCCTGCGTTGTTGCGCCCGCTGGGGCCAGCAGCACAAGCTTCCCCTCCGCGCGAGCCCTCTCGAAGGATGTCCAAAGAAGCACCGCTCTCGGCTGCAGAGCGCGACTTCATCCTCGAGGCTCTGCAGCAAGGTGTGCGCCTGGACGGACGTGCGCTCGACGAGCTCCGTCCGTTAAGCATCTCCTTTGGGGATGAGTATGGGCACGTGAAGGTCCAGCTCGGTAAGACCCAGTGAGTTCACTTATCCCTATGAGAAATCTACCCCGGACTGGGCCATTGCTCATTGTTGCGATCTTCCAGTGTCGTTGTCCGCATTTCTGCTGAGACGGCCAAGCCCCGCGATGACCGTCCCTGCGATGGCATCTTTACTATCGCCCTCGAACTGACTGCGATGGGCTCTCCTGCTTGGGAAAATGGACGGTATGTCGAATTGCGCATGATCTGCCATTGCGAAATGCAAGCTGACGGACTCAATTGCAGTCAGGTCGACCTTGAACCTTACGTCACTCGCATCCTCGACAAGGTCATCCGTCGCTCGAATGCGCTTGACACCGAATCGCTCTGCATCGTGAGGGGAGTCAGCTGCTGGAGCATTCGTGCGGACGTCCATGTGCTCGACTACGACGGCAATCTCATCGACTCTGCCTGCATCGGTATCATGGCAGGTCTTCAGCACTTCCGGCGCCCAGACGCCGTGGTCAAGGACGGGCAGGTTACTGTCTACGGTCTCGATGAGCGCGTCCCGGTTCCGCTCCACATCACCCACAAGCCAATCGCAATCACCTTCCACACCTTCAACGAAGGGAAGCTGTTCGTGCTAGATGCGAACAGGAAGGAAGAGCAGGCCGCAGAGGGAGACATTGTGATCGCTCTTAACAACGCTGGAACCGTCTGCCATTTCTCCAAGGTCTCAGGACACCCTGTCAGTGCCATGGAGCTTGTGTCCAAGTCGACTGTCGCCCTAGACAAGGTCAAGGAGATCAACAGCATAATCGACAAGGCCCTGGAGGCTGACCTGGCCAAGCGGGCTAAGAGCGGCCTTGGAGTCGAGTCGAGTGCGCAGAATGACAGATGATATGTCGCTTCACGATGGCCACGTGCATGGATACCAGGTGCTCTACAAATGTAACATAGATTTACATGGGAATTGGGATAGCGGTTCTTAGCCGTAGAGATCCATGATGTGACGACTTGCGACATCGCCTTGGTTGGTCGCTGGTGTGGCCAGCACCAGATACTCGCCTCTAGGCCGTTTCAATATGGTCCTGTACGAAGTATACAGTACTCCATATAATACGACTTGTGTGGGGGCGATGTATGGAGTAAAGAAGAGATTATTACGAGGTCCTTTCGGTAAAAAATGCCCAGGTGCCAAGAGCTCGCTGTAACGCCCGCTCTGCTCGGCGCTGGGCCAGCCGGGAGAAACAGCTCGCGGGCATCGTCGCGCCGGGTGGACTGGCTGTGCCTCAGGCTCCTCCCCGAGTCCCCGGCCTGCCTCAGGATGTCGCTAAATATAAAGAAAAATTACCCATTACGTGGCCGTTACGCGGCGACGCTGCGACAGAGGCTGCGACAGCGGCAGAGTGGCGTCTCGGGGCCCGTATCGCGGCGGTGTCTCGTGCCTGGCGCCCCGTGCGGGATTGGTGTGCAGCACCAACCCGCTGCCCCGTCCTGCCAGCTCGCCGAACTCCCTCTCTGGAGTCCGCCTGGCAGTAATTATTATCCCTCCGCTGACGCCCTCTCTCCCTCGTTTCGCTCCGAGTCGTTCTTTTACGCGCCTCGTTTCTCTTTCAATGCCTCTCGGGCTCCCCCTCGACTGCAGCTCCAGGCAAGTCAGGGTGTCCGCCCGCCCGCAACATCATGGCCAGCGGTAGGCCTCCAGGAAGCCATCCGTCCGCTGGCCGCGATGACGATCTGCTACAGATGGAGGAGACGACGCCCGTGTACGGTAGCGGCCAGCGGCCGCCGGTGAGCGACGAGCACCTGCTGCAGCGGTACAACATCGACGATTCCGACCAGCCCAACCCGAGACAGTCCGTTTCGTACGATGACTTCGTCGGAGGAAGACGGCCGCCAGCGCCGGAAGCTCATGCTGGCGCAGCGCATCCTGCTCCCCGGCAGGTGAATCATCCATATGGCGGAGCGGCCGCAACCAGAACCTACTCCCAGACCTCCGGCCTGGACAACTACCAACGGTATTCCGACGTGGACGACTTTGACGATGACCACGGTTACTACAACCTGGATACGGAGGACGAGCACATTCCTTCGGGGTCCCCGGTTAGGAAACCAAGTCAAAGGAACAGCATCATGGCTCTGGGCGGAGGGATCGTGGGACGGGCAAAGAACATGCTTGGGATGGCTCCGCAGTACTCGGAGATGGACCTCCCACTGACTGAAGCGGGTGCCAGGAATGCAAGGATGGATAGCGACGAGGCGCCTACGCCCAAGGAGAAGAAGAGAAGCTTCAAGTTTGGCTTTGGACGGAAGAAGGTGGACCCATCAACTCTTGGACCGCGGATTATCATGCTCAACAACCCGCCAGCGAATGCGGCCCAGAAGTACGTGGATAACCATGTCTCGACAGCCAAGTACAACATCTTCACATTCATACCGAAGTTCCTCTTTGAGCAGTTCTCGAAATATGCCAACCTTTTCTTCTTGTTCACCGCCATCCTTCAGCAGATTCCCAATATCTCCCCGACAAACCGATATACCACTATCGGTCCCCTGATGGTTGTGCTTTTTGTCTCGGCAATCAAGGAATTGGTCGAGGACTACAAACGGAAGATGTCAGACAGGTCGCTCAATATGTCCAAGACCAGGGTTTTGAGGGGTTCGACCTTCCAGGAGGCGAGATGGATAGACGTCGCCGTTGGGGACATTGTCCGTGTTGAATCGGAAGAGCCCTTTCCGGCAGACTTGGTTTTACTTGCCAGTTCGGAACCAGAGGGTTTGTGCTATATCGAGACTGCTAATCTGGATGGTGAGACGAACCTCAAGGTCAAGCAGGCAATCCCCGAAACGGCACACCTCGTCAATCCCAGTGATCTTGGTAGGCTGAGCGGGCGGCTCAGGTCGGAACAGCCAAACAGCAGCCTGTACACCTACGAAGCGACATTGACGATGCATGCCGGAGGAGGTGAGAAAGAGCTTCCTTTGGCTCCCGATCAGCTCCTCCTTCGAGGAGCCACCCTCCGTAATACCCCCTGGATCCATGGTGTAGTCGTCTTCACCGGTCATGAGACTAAACTGATGAGGAACGCTACTGCGACGCCCATAAAGAGAACCGCTGTCGAGCGTATGGTCAACATGCAGATCCTGATGCTTGTCAGTATCCTTGTGGCGCTCAGTGTCGTTAGCTCTGTCGGCGACTTAATCGTCCGCCAGACGGCTTCCAAGAAACTTTCTTACCTCGGCTATGGCTCCTACAACGCAGTGAAGCAGTTCATCTCTGATATCTTTACTTACTGGGTCCTGTATTCCAACCTCGTCCCCATATCCCTTTTCGTGACGATAGAAATTGTCAAGTACTTCCAGGCTTTTCTTATCAATTCCGACCTCGACATCTACTACGACAAAACGGACACCCCTGCCACTTGCAGGACATCTTCTCTGGTTGAAGAGCTGGGGCAGATCGAGTACATTTTCTCTGACAAGACAGGGACCTTGACCTGCAACATGATGGAGTTCAAGCAGTGCTCCATTAGCGGTATCCAGTACGCGGAGGAAGTACCGGAAGATCGAAGGGCCACGGTCGAAGATGGCGTTGAGGTCGGCATCCATGACTTCAAGAAGCTCCGGGAGAATTTGAAGTCTCATCCCACTCGAGATGCGATTCATCATTTTCTTACGCTTCTTGCTACCTGCCACACTGTCATTCCGGAGAGATCCAATGACAAGCCAGGCAAGATCAAGTATCAAGCCTCGTCTCCTGACGAAGGCGCATTGGTTGAAGGCGCGGTCACATTGGGCTATCAGTTCACAAATCGGAAGCCCAGGGCGGTCATCATTAGCGTGGACGGACAAGAGTACGAGTACGAGCTGCTGGCAGTTTGCGAATTCAATTCCACTCGAAAAAGAATGTCAACGATCTTTAGATGTCCGGACGGTAAGATCAGAATCTATTGCAAAGGTGCAGATACTGTTATCCTGGAACGCCTCCACCCGGACAATCCGACTGTGGACGCTACGCTCCAGCATCTTGAGGAATATGCCTCTGAAGGTCTGCGGACACTCTGTCTGGCAATGCGGGAGATTTCGGAGGAGGAATTCCAGCAATGGTGGCAGATCTATGACAAGGCCGCTACGACCGTCGGTGGAAATCGTGCGGAGGAACTGGACAAGGCCTCTGAGCTTATCGAGAAAGATTTCTACCTCCTTGGGGCCACTGCAATCGAGGATAGATTACAGGATGGTGTCCCCGACACTATTCACACCTTGCAGACAGCCGGGATTAAGATCTGGGTCTTGACTGGCGACCGACAGGAGACTGCGATCAACATTGGAATGTCATGCAAACTCATCTCGGAGGATATGACTCTGCTGATTGTCAACGAGGAATCCGCTGGTGCAACGAGAGAGAACCTGTCAAAGAAGCTGCAAGCTGTCCAGAATCAGGCTGCTAGTGGTGAACCGGAGCCTATGGCCCTCATCATCGACGGCAAGTCTTTGACATATGCCCTGGAGAGGGACATGGAAAAGCTATTCTTGGACTTGGCTGTTCAGTGCAAGGCTGTCGTTTGCTGGTAAGTCCCGTCATGCACGGTCCTTGTCTCAGCGGTACTGACTGGTCTCTAGCCGTGTTTCACCTCTTCAGAAGGCTCTTGTCGTCAAGCTTGTTAAACGCCATCTGAACTCTCTGCTCCTTGCGATTGGCGATGGGGCAAACGATGTCTCGATGATCCAAGCCGCCCACGTCGGCGTCGGAATTAGCGGCGTGGAGGGTCTCCAGGCTGCCCGGTCCGCTGACGTATCAATCGCTCAATTCCGCTTTCTGCGAAAACTCCTTCTTGTCCATGGGGCTTGGAGTTATCAGCGGATCAGCAAGGTCATCCTGTATTCCTTTTACAAGAACATTGCCCTCTATATGACGCAGTTCTGGGTGAGTGACTTGTCAAAGCTCTCGTCTCCGGTTCCTGCGTCTTTGCTAATATTAATTGTTCAGTATGCCTTCCAAAATGCATTCTCTGGTCAGGTCATTTACGAGTCATGGACCCTCTCCTTTTACAACGTTTTCTTTACTGTGCTTCCCCCGTTTGCTATGGGTATCTTCGACCAGTTCATCTCCGCACGGTTGTTAGATCGGTATCCTCAACTTTACCAGCTCGGCCAAAAGGGTGTGTTCTTTAGAATGCACAGCTTCTGGTCCTGGATTGCAAACGGATTCTACCATTCCCTCCTCACCTACTTTGTCTCGCAGCTTCTCTGGCTCTATGATGGTCCACAAGAAGATGGCAAGGTAGCCGGCCATTGGGTGTGGGGCACCGCACTATACACTTCTGTTTTAGCTACGGTCCTTGGCAAAGCGGCATTGGTCACAAACATATGGACCAAATATACATTCATCGCCATCCCAGGGTCGATGATTATCTGGCTGGCGTTTCTTCCCGCTTATGGATTTGCGGCGCCAGCCATCGGCTTCTCCATGGAATACCACGGAGTTATCCCCGTTCTCTTCACATCCCCGGTCTTCTGGTTGATGACAACCGTCCTGCCGGTTCTTTGTCTCCTCCGCGACTTCGCCTGGAAGTATGCTAAGCGGATGTACTATCCTCAGGCCTACCACCACGTCCAAGAGATCCAGAAGTATAACATCCAGGACTACCGGCCACGGATGGAGCAGTTCCAGAAAGCGATCCGGAAGGTCAGACAGGTGCAGCGTATGCGCAAGCAGCGCGGTTACGCCTTTAGCCAGGCCGATGAAGGTGGACAGATGAGGATTGTTAATGCTTATGATACCACGAGGAGTCGAGGAAGATACGGTGAAATGGCCAGCTCGCTGAGATCGGGCATATGAAGATACCTTCCTTTCTCTTTCCGTCTCTTTGACACTCTTGACTTGAAAAAAAAAAGGAAAGGCAACTGTTGTTCTCCCAGTCGAACGGCGCTTGGTGCTATATTATTATTTATCTCTTGGAGTTAGATTCGAAGCATCCGATTTTTCTTTCCTCTCATGGTGCGATGTTGACGGTTGACTTGTGATGAATTGTTTTTTAATGATTGATCCATGGGTATACAGTGGTTGTGTATGTGTTCGGATCCGTATTGAAGATAAAAAAACAAAGAAAAATCTTGGGGATTGAAATAAGGGGAAGGACAGTCGCTTACCCAAGTCAGTCAAGTCCTCTGGAGAAGAGGGGAGTGGAGGGAACCGAATGACAAGATGTAACGTGGCTTGCGTGTGACTTTATAGCGTGGCTTGACTTCTTTGACTGTTGACCTTTTTTTCTTTGGTCGGCCTGTATCCTTGTCACGCCTTGTTCGCGGAGTTGCCTGTTGCGTTGGTTTTCCTTTGTTTGCTTCGTGATTTTTGCTTTATCTCTTCTGACTCTTTACTTCTTTGACATTGGACTTGGAACTCTTCGCATCCGGGGGCGCTTCTCCTCTCTTTGTCCCCTTTCTTTATCAGCGCAGCGCCTTTCAGCGGAGATGTAACATCCAGTCCAGCGCGTCATATGTGTATGTATGTACGATATACGTAAAAGATAAGTTTGATGCAGTCCCACTTCCACTCTTCTGACCAGCGCTTCCTTTATTTATGCGGCGTCATGTGCTGTAGAGGCTCAAGCTAGCCAGTAAGCTTTGCTGAGTAGATCCCGAGCCTGAGCTGAAGCAGAAAGATGGTAAACTAGGTTAGTGTCCACTCCGTGCTTATTTTTTTTCTTTATCCATTGTTGACTGATAATGATTTAAGAATTACAAGAAATAGGAAGTCACATCCGCCCTGTTCACATGCAGTGTTTATAATATTTGCTCAAGATACTTATACTAAACTGGGGGATGATTATAGTAGTTCTAGATCTCTTCCCCAGCTGTGAAATCCAAAACCTCAAAATTATGCTAAAAAATGACTACAAATGCTCATCTAGGGTCTAGTCTCGCTGTACATGGACACTTGGCTTGAAGCGCTTCGACCTCCTACTGACCAATCGCCGCACTGAGGAAATGAAAGACTCCTGAACGGCACTATTAATAATAATCTTATTATTATTACCGCCGGGCGGCTTCGCCGTCTTGACCCCGAACCGTTGCCCGAGAACGACAAACTGCGCCACGGTCATGGCGTACCTGAAAGCCGCAGGATCCTTATCCGCGAACGCCTTGTCGACCACGCCCTCCGTCCGACTCCAGTCCACGAATCCCAGCTGCGCGACGTTCTCCCTCGTCACCAATTTCCTCAGCACCCGGTGCAACGGTCCGTTCTCGGAGAACCGCACCGGTCCCAGATACGGGTGTTTCACGCGATTATAGATCTCCTCCGTGATGAACGGCTTCATGGCTTCGCGGAGGATGTGTTTCTCGCGGAATGCCTTTTTGACCGGGTCGTACTTCATCTTGAGGCTCGGGGGCAGGCCGTTGGTGTACTCGGTGACGTGGTGGTCCAGGAACGGCGTCCGGCTCTCGACGTGGTACACCATGTCGATGTTGTCGCCGACGTAGCGGAGCAGGATGGTCGGGAAGGTCGTTCGGGTCCAGATGTACTCGGCCGTGTGGAGCGGGTGCCACTTGTTTGCCATCGCGTCGCGGACGCGGCCGTCGAAGCTCTCCGCGATGGCGGTCTCCGGGTTGACGTCGGTGTAGCAGTCTGTCCAGGGGGCGAAGTAGAGCGGCGCGTGGGTGGTAAGAGGAATGGCGACGCTGGAGTGGTTGAGCATGCGTGCAGTCGACGCCGGTGTAGGGGGGAAGCCTTCCCGTCCCGAAGAAAAGTTCATGACCTCCATCTTCGCGAGGGCATCTCTCCAGGCCTCTTTGCGCTCGGAGTCGGCGAAGATGGAGGGAGGCCACGAGTGATCGGGTTCAGCGAGAGCCTCGGCGTTGAAGATGGCGTATCCGCCAAAATGTTCGTCGGATCCCTCCCCTGTATATATGTATACGCGCAGACCCAATTCAGCACAGGTTCTTCCTTTTTCTGGTGAATTTCAGAGGTGACGTACCCGTAAGGACAACTTTCAGTCCTTTCGAATGAACCATTTCGGCCATGGCCAACTTGCCCATGGCATTGACATCCGGGAGGGGCGTTTCGCTATACCAGGTAGCATCCTCGAATCTGGCCGCGATCGCCGCCTCGTCCATATGTACTGGATTGAACTCCACGCCCAGCCATTCTGCCGTGCGCTGCGCGATGTCTTTCTGCAGTCAGCCACCAGATCGATCATAGAGAGAGGGAGGAGGAGGAGGAGGAGGAGGAGGAAGAAGAAGAAGAAGAAAGGACAACATCAAACCCACCTGACTCGTCGGCCCCGCTGTCTTTGTCAAACTGGACGGTGAAACACTTCAACCGCGACAAGTCCCGACTCGCATCGTTTCCCAGCTTCTCTCCACTCTGCTTAATCAGATGAGCAACCATGCCCGCGACCGCCGACGAGTCGAGCCCTCCGCTGAGGTAGACCCCTACGGGGACATCTGCGCGGAGTCGCAGCCGCACGGCTTCGAGCAGGCGTTCCCGAATCCCGGCAATCATCTCTTCTTCAGTTCGTGTCTCCAGGACCCGCTACAGGTTGATCAGTAATGACATAGCACGAGACTCGCTGGTTTCGGGCACGACTTCTCCTGACCTTGTCGGGGTAGTCGAGATCCCAGTACAGCTTGTGTTCCACATCGCCGAAATGTTTGCAGATCAAATAGTAGCCAGGAAGAATCTAGAACACAGTGGTCAATGACGGATATGTCTACTGTTTTGATCGTCTACTTAAGGAACTTGAGTAACTTACCTTGCGAACGCCCTTGAAAAGAGTCCTCGAATCGAACCGCCAGCCATTATCCCGGAGAGTCTGAACGCACCACTCCGGCTGCCACCCGAACGCCAGAAACGACTTCATCTCCGTCGCGACCAGGAGGCGACCGTCGAGGAACGTATAGTAGAGTGACTTGATGCCGTACCGGTCCCGGGCGGCAAAGAAGAGCTGGCGCCTCGCGTCCCAGAGGACTAGAGCAAACTCCCCCCTCAGGTGGGAAAGGAATGACAGTCCATAATGCTGGTACAGCGCGAGAACGATCTCGCAGTCGCTGTGGCCCTTGAAGTCGTACTCCTGGGCCAGCTCGGCGCGGTAGCGTTCATGGTCGTAGAGCTCCCCGTTCACGATCGCATGGACGTCGTTCTTGGTATCATGGAATGGTTGGTTACCGTCCGGGCTGAGATCGATTATTGAGAGTCGGACGTGGCCGAGACCTTTGATTTTTTTTTCCCTCCAGGTTAGTTCCCCAAGTCTGCAAATAGATGCGCATTTAAGGTAAGCCATGGAAACTTTACCCACGCGGCGGTCCGGGCTGATCCATTGGCCGCGAGCATCCGGACCGCGATGTTTGACGATTTCCAAACTGTTGTCAATCTCTTCCTCAAGGGTAGCTGCGCCAGTAGTCGCTGGCTCATCTGGCCGCTGCAAAGCAAGGACGGCGGTGAGTCCACACATGGAGAAGTCTCTTTTGAACTCAGTTCAAACTCTTGGTATATGTCGGGTCCTAGGGGGGTGGAGGGTAGAGCCTGAGAGGCTTTGGGAGAACAAACGTCTCATATAATAATATATCTGCCTACGTTTACCTGAGCTACAGTGAGAGGGGCTAGAATTAACTATTACCTAACAGTTGTTCCTAAAGACAAGTATCACTCCCCTGTGGGTAGGATTCAGGACATGCATAAGGTTGTAGTTGCTAAAAGGACTGAGCAGCCTTTCTAAGGGTACGGTACCCCGCACACCCTTGTGAATGTTACTCCACAGTTCTGCAGCACAGCACGGTTAATCGGCAATTGGGTAGAGATATATATATATATAGCTAGATGCGGACACACCTGGATTCTACATATGAATGGGAGATTGAACGTTAGGTAAATTGGGGGCCAAAAAGCCGACTTCCGGGTTTATGCAGACGGCAGAGCCGCACAATATGTGACTGCACCCGGCGTATGTAGACCCTCAATGATTGTATTCTTACTAGCTCGCTAGACATAGATGCCCAGCGACGAATTGTTCTCAGTTTTGTCGAGTTAAAACGCTCAAGCTATCGCAATACAAAGGGAGGTAGTGGTAGTAGTAGTAGTTAATAGTGATCACTTTGTCAAGATGACCAATATTCCCCTCCCAGTCATACACCGAGTCTAAGCACATGTACAGTACATAATGTATGTAATGGCACTACCTGCCTATGCAGGTCACTAGTCCATTCGCATAATATGGCATCATTTATTCACGAAACTCAGTGACGTGGTATGACCGATTGCTACTGCATAAGTTACTGTACCTGTAAGACGACTATATGATTGGAACGAAGGGCTCTCGAAGAAGATAGGTGTATGACCTATCTACCTGCCTACCTAGCTAAGTCCTTACTTAGCTACAGTACATACATAGGTAGCTACCAAACCTTCCCTATCTATCCACTACTAACTGCAAGGCTATATATATACTACCTACCTATACTAGGTGCAAGTTAAAATCCTATATTTTCTGTCTTCTAGCCAGTCGCATGACATTATACACCAACCAAGCCAACTACTATACCCCACCTTCCGGAATTCCGCGGGGAATGGAGGGCAAACAAACGGCGGGGCGGCATCCAACGTTGGACAAGTATGCGGGGTGAAAATAGTAATGATCATGAAATGTGCATACATACTATAGCAATAATAGCATAAGGTTGCACAATAGGTACACAGCGGAGTGCACTTTTAACTCCCTCGGTCAGGTGACTGACTGGGCAAGCCAACAGTTGAATTACTACTGGTTTGCATTGGAAGAGGTCCGTTGTGCGAATCCTTTTCGACCACCTCATCGACCACCTCATTCATTTCTGAAACAGGGGGGGGGGGGGGGGAGGGATGAGTCCCAGGGACTATTATCATTATAGACACTGGCATAGGCATTAGTTAAAATTGAGAAGTCTGAGCCGCTCAAGAAGCTTACGGATTTAAGTAGCTCAGCATAGTCCCCACAACCACTAACAACAACAAAGGCACATACATACAGAAGTACTGTACTGTACAATCCTGGCATCATTGCTGATGGAGAATGACCAGGATTGAATCGGAAAGAAACATACGGATTCCTAATTGTGGATAGAACATCACCGAGCATGGTAAATAGGGCAGCGCCACTCAAACCCTAAGAAACAGAAAAAAAGTGATTCCGAAGTGAGGCTTTCCCTTGGAGACATCTTTACTCTTTTATATCTCCAGGTATATATATATATATGTATGTATGTATGTATTTAAGTAGTTATTTACCTATCTACCTAGGTACGTACTTACCTAACACGCCCTACTTTCTTTCTGACCTGTTCTGTCCGTGCCCGTGTCCACGGCACAATTGATTTCGGGATATGAGATGGTTTAAAACCTGGGTGCAAGCACAGGTAAAATCCAACCAGATTTAAGATAAGAATAACCATAGCCAATGGCATGTCATGTCGTGCATTCGTGATTTATATCGTGTATCTGTATTCTATGCATATACGCATTTATATCTATCATGTAACATCATATTACTGTACATACAACATAATAATACATATACAGCATAATATCATATACATAGTCCTCCTCCTGTCAGAGTAGATGGAATCTCCATCTACCGCGAACACCGCTCCTCCGGCGGCCTCCAGCCCACCCCCAGCCCCTCCATGACCAGCCGCTCCCGCTCCTCCCACGTCTCCCCGCCGCGCTCCAGGTCGACCAGCTGCCCGCCGCCGGTGCGCTCGTGCACCCCGCTCGAGTCGAACTTCCACCCGTGCGCCTTCTTCGCCCACCGCCGCAGGTCGCGCTGGAAGGTGAGATCGCCGGACCAGCCGAGAACGGCGCACCCGACGGTGCGCCAGGGGGAGATGATGATGTCGACGCGGCGGTGCGGGTTCGGGTTGCGCTTGCGGCGGAGGCGGAGGCGCTCCTCTTCTGTCAGTTCTTCCCCAGCCTCGGCCTCATTTTCGGGAGGGGGAACAGGATCGTCGAAATGCGGATCCTGCCACACGACGAGCGCCTTGTCCAGTGTGTCAAAGTGCGACCGGTGGTCGTCCTCGTCGCCGCCAAACGGCACGGGCTGCTGGTCGCGGTTGGAAGTCGTCATGTGTAGCGCCAGCGTGTGTGTCACCCACCCTTCCTCTTCGAGACTGCGGACGATGTCGACGACCAGGTTCTTCGTCACGGCCTCGTCGCGATGGCTCAGGACGAGGTCCACGTCGCCGCTGATCTCCTTTCCGCGGCGGTACCCGCCCACGATGACGCACTCGATCCCTCGACTGTCGTAGTCCGAGCCCGGACGAACGAGCTGCGCGTGCCGTTTGACTGTGCTCGCGACGCGTTCGGTCTCCGCACGGGGGATGCCCTGCTGAAACTCGTCGTAGTATTTCAGCCCGATCTGTTGTACCCGGGAAAGGCTGTTCCAGCCGTGCTCGATGATGTCGTCCAGGTCGCGCCACCCTCGGGCGTAGTAGAACTCGCGTGCGGTTTTGGCACCCACGCCCCAGATGTTGTAGAACTCGTTCAGTGTTCGGAGAGTGGGATCCTTGTCCAGTGCCTCCGCGGCGCTCAAGGTGCCGTTGGGACTGTCCCTGAATTCCGCGAAGAGGTTCGCGATCTTCATGTCGCAGCCGGGCAGGCGCAGGACCTCCATGGGCGTCCGGAATTCGTACGGATACGCCGCGATCGCTGCGATGGAGGTGCTGTAGGCGCGGACCCCGACCTCGTCCAGCGTGAGCTCTCTCGCTCTTCGGATCTTCTGGAGCTGGGCGATGAATCGCTCGTTGGGCGGGTGGAGCGGAGCGGAGCGCATGCAGGCGTACATGACGTTGTCCTTGACCCAGTCCGGGGCCGGAGGCAGTGGGATGGCCTCATCGTGCTCGGACGTCGTCTGTCGATACAGTTTTGGCGGATGGCCGTGGGCACCGCCTGGTGGTTCTTTCGGTCGACGGGATGCGAATCTCGAGGTTGCGACTGCGGATCCAGGAGGCGGCTGCGACGCCGCATCTTCCCTCGCGCGCTCGAGTATGCTTTTTGCAGTCTGGCTTTGTTTGGCAGAGCTTTGTACATTTTGGGGACGAGGAACCACCCGAGCATGGTAGATGACGTAGGGATCGAGGGGCACCAATTCCCCCGTTTCCAGGCACTTGTCCAGCCATTCCAACTTGACGACCTTGATCAGACTCTCTTGCTCTTTCGAGAATGAAGATGAATCCGTCGTCGCTGACGACGCCACGGAGCCCGCACTCGGAGACCGTGACTTGCTCCTCACATGTTTCCGCGGATCGTGACGGGTTCTCTCCCCGTCTACCTCGCTCTCTGACTCCGTGCTCAGCTCCGCCTCCGCCTCACGCTCCTTAACTACCTCAGGCGTAGTCCGTTGCCGTTCCTCAGAAAGACGCCTGCGCTTCACAGGCGGCCCCGGTCCCTGCTCCGGTCCCGTCGTAGTAGTCGTCATTAAAGGCACCTCCTCCGTCCACAGGCCTCGGGACCTCAACTCGAGCGCCGCGCGTTTCTTCTGCGCAACCTTCCCCAGCACGAGTCGCGCCTCCGAGACGTCGTACGTCAGGGGCGCGCCGCGCTCCGCGAGCTCCTCTTCCACGCCATGCAGTTCCTCGAGCGTGAGGTGCGTGGGGAGGACGAAGACAGGTGGGAAGGTCGCGAAACTGGGGCCGGCGCCGGGAGCTCTCTGCGCTGCGAGGACGTCGGGGGTTCCTTCGCGGGAGGAAGTAGAGGAAGTGGGGGGTGTCGAAGACGTAGAAGATGTGGATGATGTCATGGGTATTTATATATGATGATTCCGAATATCTCCAATATGAAACTCAGGACCCGGAGGGAGAGGGTATGGAATTAAATAAAAAAAATCAAATAAGACGCTAAATAATCCAAAAGACCGCCATGCAAAACCAGTAGAATCAACGAATTAATCAATCAATTCATGAAACTCATTTCAAACATAGAACCAAAGCCCAGACGCTCAATTGCTGGCGTAGAAGTTCCGTTCTCAGAATCAGAATCGCAGAGTGGAGGAAACCAGGACCCAGGGTGTCGTCGCCCACGGGCATCGTGTTCGAGGCGTCGTGCACACACATACACACGCAATGAATATTTAAGTGCTTTGATAATATATAAACGAAGTATGGCTCCTCCTGAACAAATGAATGCATGCACACAGTCGCCCGGATCGAGGGGCTGCGATGCGATGCGAGGCAATGCAATGCGCGTCGGCGCGGGGCGCGTCAGTTGGGTCTGATGGCGAGGCGAGGGTTCGCTAGACGACGTCATGTCATCTGACCCCGCACTCTCCCCACTCAGAGGTCCAGATCAAGTATACCAATATAAAGCAAATCCTACAGAAACGTGAGAATTATTTACTAGTCTATGGAGTGACGGGAGAAGGAGAAAAGAAGAGAGAAAAAAATCCACGTCTGTCAAAGTGGATAATGTGGTGGGAAGGGGGCGTTTTTTTAAAACATCACCGCACTGAACCCGCATGTATATACAACCGTTAAAAACCATGCTACAACTCTCTTGGGGCTGTTTACAAAACTATTTCTTTCCTTTCTCTTTTTATTTTCCCTACCACAGCGCCCTCTATATTCAAGCGAAAAAAAAGAGAGGTTCTAATAAATGCCGCTCGAGCACGAAATACTTACCATTCTAGATTCTCCAGCGAAATATTTACGCCTTGGAAAAAGGCCTTCGATAGCTTCGCTCTAATATATAGTTCTAGCTGTAAATTGGTAAGAAATGCAGGAATTACTCCTCTATCACATGCCCCTCCTTTCCGGTAACCTCACACGTTTATCCTCAGAGTATCAGGTTATTGTCCTGATCATCCTTGGTCGGCTTGACACCATCCTGTGCTACACCGCCCTTGTCGGCAACTCCAGCCTCAGCACCCTGTACCACACTCCTGTCTCCTTCTTGTTGAACAACGGTAGTGGTACCCCTCTCAACCGCATCGTAGACATCATCCGCGTCTCCATCGCGGTATCTTCCTTCTTCATCATCCAGGACTCTGTCGCTGCTACGGCCATGCCTCTTCTCCACCCATCTCCTCCACGGCCGGTACAGGAACACACTCAGTATACCAAAGACGATAAACAACCCGCAGATCGACCCGCCAATGACATCGTAGTACTCGCCCGCCGTCTCCACGCCGTCCCAGAACTTGCCCTTTGGCTCCGCCGCGTTGAGGATCAGCGTGAGCAGCTGCAGGACGCCGATCACGATGGCCACGATGACGGTCAGGGTGGTCAAGACGATGGAGTAGTACAGGAATGCGACGGGATCGCGCGGGTTGCGCGACGGTCGGGAGCGAGGCGGTTCAGATGCGGGAATGTCGCTGGTCGTCAATACGCTGCTGCTGTCGGCTTTGGGGAGGAAGTGTGCGGCGGGTTGGATGTAGAGGGAGAGCATGAGGGCGCCGTCGAGGGTGTCGATGAGGCACATCCCGGCTAGGACTTACTGTTAACAGGAAAGAGAAAAAGGAATCTGAAAGGGTACATTGACCCACCGGTAAAAAGAGCAGGGAAGATCAGAATCACCCAAAAGCTGGTGCCACGAGCGGCCTGGATAGAGGATATTCCGAGGAGAGCAATCTCAGAGGACGTATCAAAACCCAGGCCAAACAGAACTCCGAGTGGATACATCTTCCACGGTCTGTTCCAGTTTAGCTTTCTATACATTCATTTTCAAATAGACATAACTGAACCGCCTACCTATCAATAAGCTTGAACATCGCCTTCAGCACCGTAAACAAAAATCCTCCGCCCTCGATCTTCCACGCCTCTTCTTCCTCGCCCTCCTGCAGATTCAGGACCTTCTGCATCTGCTTGACGAGCTTGTAGAGGATGTATCCATTCATAATTCCCAAGAGAATCAAAAAGGCAGAGCTAACCGAGCTGCCAATGATGCCACCAACGGTGCTGAAGCGGTCGAATCGCGAGGACACCGCTGCAGCAGTCGCAGCTACGACGATGGAGGTTATGATGACGATGCTGGTTGCTGTCAGAAAATACATGAAATAGTATAACAATATCAGATTCTTACGTTGAATGGCCCAGAGAAAAGAAAGTTCCCACCGTCACGGGCTTCTGTCCCGTTGCTAATAAGCGTCGAGTCATCAGGTCAATAGCCTGCAATGGTTGGAATCTGTCAGCCTAGGTTGAGTGCTTGTCAACTTGTTTTCGGGGACCGTACAGATATATGATCGGCGTCGAGAGCATGTCTTAGACCTAGCGAGTAGGAGAGCGCTGCGGTTGAAACGAGCGAGCTGAGAACAACGTCAGTCTACATAACTCGTACTCTGAGGGCACCCCTTTATGCATTCTCTGACGAAGTCCCTTTGTCCCGGGAGTTATTTTGTACTCTCCGGGAGCATTTGCGCAGTCTTGAAGTTGAAGAGCGTTGAAAGGCTAGGAGAGGTCACTTACGGATAGAAGCGCTAAGATAGTATCAATCGTTAGTATATTTCCGAGGACGAGCATTGAAATCGATCGAAATGTTGCGACACATAAAAATCCCAGTATACGGCAATATACTATGATCATAAGACAAAATTCGAGATTAAAAAATCCCTTAACGCCAGCCAAAAAAAGGCCACAGATATAGACACAGTCAAGCATTCAGGAAATATACAAAAAATGAACCAAACAATCCACATATACATCCACATAATGTATAATGAAAAAACAACAAAACAAACCTACCAGCACAACCCCCGCCACAACCCACACGACCACATTAACCGCCGCAATCAGCAGGATGATGCCGATCGCCGGCAGGGGAATCTTCCTGATGCCCGGCAGGCGGCGATGGGAGCGCTCCGCCCGACGCAGGAGGGATATCTTGAGCGATTCTTTCCCCCCGTCTTCCGCTGGGTACGAGGGGATCGGATCGTCAGGATGGGATAGAGAGGAAGAAGAGGAGAGGCCGTGGGCCATATTTCAGGCTCTTTTTTGTTCCCTCTTTCTTTTTGAAGTCAATTCGTCTTTTTTTGTTGATATTATTCCCTCCTACCTAGGTGTGTATCTGATCTCTTCCCCATCCAGAGAGGAGAGAAGAGACTCTAGATAGGTAGGTAGGGTCCTCGGAAGACGGTCCCACGGGTTTTCTCTGCCTCTGCTCTACGAGCTTCCTCTGGAGTGGGACGAATGTGTGACGATGAAGATGACGAAGAAAAATGCGAACGGTGCGGAGGTAGACGATAGGGCTGAAGGCAGAAGGGAAAAGACAATTCAGCAGGAACCGCCCACGCAGACAGACATCATTAGATAGGATATCGCCCCAGTGGTTAATTGTTATATATACATCGGAGGAAAAAAAGAGACCCAGCCAGGGCTTCTTCTCTGTGGAGGAGCCCGTGCCTCACGGTCTTCAGTGCCCCGCGGATCCCGCACGGCCATGGCCATGGCGAGCTCCGATAGCTGGACTATAAGCTGGATAAAGGAGCTCCACAATTGGGCGGGAGATAGTTGAGATCGCGAGAGCAGGCGGGGCAGATTGTTCAGCACTGTGTGGTGGCCGCGGTTCGGTCAGTTGTGGGCGACGGTCCATTCGCTCGTCTCGCTATCGATGCTTATCTCCCGACGGGTGCTTATCGGGCGCGGCCGACTCGCCAGGCACGGGCTTGGCGTGACTAAGTTGGATTGGATATCAGAACCTCACGCTGTACAGGATTATTGTCTGGATAGTTTGGACTCGGGTTTTCCCTGTTTATTATCTATTCTATTCTATATCCTAGCTAGTGGTGTGTAGCTCGCATAACCATATATACAACGGGATGTCTAGTACTTATCCATGATATATAGGAGATCTCTCTTTCCTGCCACCCAATCAGTTGTCGATTGATCCTGCTTATTCCAGGCCACTTTGGCCACTCCGGTCTTGAGGCTCCTTGCCTCAAGGGTTCTGTTCGGCGAACAAAATGTCGGGACGATCTTGATATGACCGACAGAATTCAGAATCTAACCGTCGGCACTCGGTCAAAACAGTTCCGTCACCGAACCGCTGGAAAATGGGCTATTTATCACTGCTCATGACTCCGACTAGGTCATGCCTGACACAATTTTCATGTGCCGACCGCTGCATGTTGTGCCTGCATCATGTTAGTTTCCCATACCCTCCAGGATGGAATTTGAAGGGGGAAAAATAGAGACGACCGGCCTACCTTCGTTCCATGAAGGAACAGGTACGGCTGCTGAGGCTCAGGCTTGGTCTGAACCCTCCCGTTTCTGAAAGGGACCTGTCTGAAGCCGGAAGCGATATGTGAGATCCAGTCTCGGTGAGGACCGCCTGGCTCTTGTAGGCAAGCTTTGTGCCAATGAAGAACTGAGAATTTTATCATAAACGGATAGAAACCATTCCACCTCAACCCGCGACGGGAACCGGCGACGGAGTCCACGTCATCACCTGCGCCTTATTCTGCCGGAACTCAGGCCCGATCAGTATGTTCCACTCGTTCCTCGTGATGGGAGTGACGTCCGACGCAGACAGCGGCGTCTTCGGCCCGCGCTTGAACGGGGTGCCTGCCCGTCCAGGCGGCGTCCCTTGCCGCGAAGGTGGAGTGGCCTGCCTGCGGACCCGGACGCCTCGTGTGGGCGACCTACGACCGACATGGTAGTCATACCTCCCGCGAGACTGGGCCTGGGGCTGTGTCTGTGTCTGGGGCAGGACGATCCCGTCCTGTCCGTACTTGGCCCTGTAGGCGTTGGCGGCCTTGACCAGGAGATCGTCCCGGACGTCGAGCTGCTCATAGACGCGGTGGAAAAAGGCCTTGCTGAACGGCCGGCCCTGCAAGTCCAGGATGGTCTGCCGCAGCAGGTGCACGCAGGAGCTGATGTACGCGTCCTCGGGGATGTTGCTGCTGTTGTTGCCGCCGCGCGACAGGATGCACAGCCGGCGCTTGAAGGTGTAGATGCGGTCGATGTTCAGCACCGTCAGCCCTTCCTGGCTGAAGAGGATCTCGTTCTGCAGGATCGACTGCTGCACCAGGTACTCGTTGGCTGTGCGCTCGTACTGGCTGCGGGACAGGGCGTCCGTCCAGCCCTGGCCGAGGGAGAACTTGCGGACGGCCTTCTCGACGATGCGGTAGAAGGTCCGCCACGACTGCGGGTCGAGCGGCGTGATGGGGATGATGATCAGGTCGGAGCCCTGGGTCCCCTGGCCCGTGGGGAGCGGCTTGCCGCGGCCGGCCGTCAGGGTAACGTGCATCATCCGCTGCTGGAGCTTGGTCGAGATGTACTCGAGGGCCGGGAGGACTGATGGGGTCAGCGTGTCCGCATCGAAGTTGAAGTTGGGCGACAGGGGCGGCGAGATCATGTCTGTCGTGACGGTTCGCGTGGGAGAGCTGGGGATGTAGATGCCCGTTGGGCGGGGGAGACGCAGAACACCCATTCCGTAGATATTATGGCAAAAATATATAACAAGAATAGAATATAGACAAGAGAAATATATATCAAAAAAGACAGGACGAGGTTCAAACAAATCTCAATGCTGCGCGGCAGCGGTGGATCCTCGATGGGGGTGAGGTACCGAGTTAGGTACCCGGTAGCAAACTAACAGACTGTCGAGAAGACACCGTCTGCTGAGGTATTAACAATCGACAAGACTGCCGAAGGTTGAGCAACCTGGAGAGAGAAGAAGAACCATCCTGGAGAGGCGTGTTGTGATAGAAATAATCCTCTTCATGGATAGACCAGCATCTCCATCGATCAGCGTACCCCTCACCAACCCCACGGCAGCCGCATAGCGACCTCTTTCTAATGATAGAAAAAACGAGATCCAATTCAGCCAGTGACAGCATGGCGCTCTGTTATCTCACTGTCAAGCAACGCTAAGACCAACGTATAACGCGGGGCACGAAGAGCGCCTTGGTCTCGACTCTCGACTTTCGTTGGTCGAGGCTGTGGTTGGCTAATTAGTGATAAAAATAACCACATCCTGACTTTTTTTCCGATACAAAACTCGTAATTAGCCGCCCAGCTATCCTCCTTGGCCAACCACAGGCAGAATCTCACTTGACCGTTAGTTAACTAGTATCATATAACAGTTGACTAGTATCATGCATGCCCAGCCCGCGCGACCGTGCGGGGTCAAAGAGGTAAAAATAGCAATATGCCTGCAGCGCCCTTTCTGACTGCCAGCAGCCTATCTGGTTGGCTAGAGCCCTGCAGGCGTCGCGCATAAATGATGTTAATTTAGGACACTTTTTCCATCCCTCCACGGGGAAATTGGAGTTAACAACCAACGGATGATAATAATGATGCCATACCGAATAACAGTACTTATGCTCTCTTATCTCGTAACTGATCCGGTCCAATCGATCGGAATCTTCTTGCCGCTCTCCACGCGGTGCTTAGGTCTTAGTAATGCTAGCTGCCTGTGCTGTACCACGCGGTACATGCCATGTTAGTTCGTGATGGGTCATCGAAGAAATAAACGTGATAGAAAGAATAATGCGACGCAGAGTATAGATCATAGTTTCACTAGGGCGTAGACGGATGGCAAACGGTGGAGAGTGGTATTTCGTCTGCCAATTGACGAGGTACCTAGGTATGCAGCTCTATACCATACTAGTGTGCAGTTGTTAATAGCGGGTATCTAACTATCCTTGTCTATCTATGTGAAGTACAACACAAATTAGGTCTGTTAGGTTGGTAGCATAAATGATAACTCTTCGATATTTACCTACCTCCGCTCTCATTCTGCAGCAGGGAGTCTAGAACTCTTGATCGCTCGTGCTCATGCTCATTTTCCTCTATCGAGAGAGGGAGAGAGAGAAAAAGGAAAATATCGGGAAAGATCAAATGACAAGTTACATGGATAGGCCATCCAAAAGCGCAGTAAATCGTACCAAGATAGATTGATTATATGCCGTGTTTTCTGTCGACTGAGTATTGTGCTGTAACCTCGTCTTGTCACGTTCAATGGAAATGTTTTGAAGTCCGCGACCGGACCCCCGACAGTATACCCAAATGGTGTATATAATACACGTAGAGAAGAGAAACGAAGGAAAGGAAGAAGTAAAGAAAATGCACAAAAGGGGGAGGCTAGGAGAGGCTGACACGGTATCAATCATGGCGAGGACCGTGTAAACTCTCGCGACTATGTAGATGGGTTCCTTTCCTTGTAGCCTGGTTATGGAGGACCGAAAGAAAACACTTTGGCTAGTTTCTTTGCTGGGGTTTCTTCCGTGACCTCTTCTTCCACAAAGCTGACCCTTCTTCCCGAAGTCGTCCTGGGTTTATTTCGGGCTGACGATGATGACGGAGGGGCCGCATTGCCTTGTGGGACTCGTGGTGGTCGCGGAACCGGCTTAAGTAGGTACTGTTTATCTCCCTGAGCTTTATCCAAGTATTCATGTAGCCTGTTGGACAAATGGTTCGCCTTGTAGCGCTCCTTCGAATCGACGAGCAGAAGTCGGTCCATTATCAAGTCCAGCAGGTCGTGAATGAGCGCGGAGCACTTTGGGTGACTGTGCAGGTCCTCTACCCAGGTGATGACTCCTTCTCGGACTGTCGCATTCTCTCCAATGGTGTAGAAGTAGTCATCATTGATACCTGTACTTGATAATCTTCCCCGGCAATCACCGAAAGCCTCTATCTCTGCGAAGCCCTTGAGAAGCAAGGTAATAAACTCCAGATACACACATCCGCGACTCCAAACGTCGTATTCGCGTGACACAGGTCTCCGGAGTCTGCATTCCGGTGGTTCGTAGGTTGGGGAGGAAATAACATTGTCCGGGTTGACATGCGATTTCGAATCTCGACCGTGGAATCTACCTAAGCCGAAATCCGCGATCTTTAAGATGCCGTTTTTGTCTTCGACTCCCGTGAAGTTCTTGAACCACAGGATATTTTCTGGCTTGATATCGCCGTGGAGTCCAAAGAGCTCTTCTTTCTCAACCACCTTCAGCGTGGCATCATCCTGCACACGGTTTGCTGTTAACGGAGTGGTCACCTGAAAGTTTGTGGATTTGCGATAGACCGGTCGCGATCCCAGTCATCTGCCTCAAAGTCCAGAGGACCGTTTCTTCGTCAAAGTTAGGATATGGTCTATCCTCCAGTACTTTCTGAGGTTGGCATTGGCAAAGGGAAAAATCAAGTGATATTTCCCTTCCATTCGCTAGGTGCCAAGGAGATGTATGAGATGCGGGCGCTTTTTGGTATCTGCACCGAGCTTGTTGAGGATGCTAACTTCCTTTTTGAATTCGTCCTCGTCCGTCGAAAACAACCTTTTAATTGCCACGAAGCGCTCTTTTCCCTATACCATACTCGTCAGTTACTATTGCCATTGAGAACAAATGACTCTCCTGTACCTCTGACTCAGAAAGCTCCCAGAAGCGATGGTGTGCAGGATGAATGCATACTCGAAAGACGTCACTATAACCACCTTGCTTTTGCTCCCAGTGTCCATCGTCAATGAACGGCAGAACGGTGTTTTCGTCCAGCTCGTAAAGCTTTTCCCTCTGCTCGAAGACAGGAGCAGTCATCCACCATTGTATGCGATCGAACTTCTCTAAATAGCGGTCTTCCCATTTCTTGAAAGCATCGACGGGCTCTCCGTTTTTCCGTTCCAGAACGAAGGCGGAACCTTCTTTTAAGGGGCAGATCTCCGTCAGAAAGTCCTTCCCTCAATATAGAACGAATGTCAGGCCCCTTCTTCATATAGGCAAGAATGGCAAAGAACTGTCTCGCACAGCGGCAAGTTTCCTCGGCAATCTTCCTGGCACTCTCGGGACTAACGAAACTGCACCCCTCGTTACCCTCCAGGATAATCTGAGTGACAGCTTGTACAGTAATCAACTCTTCTTGCTTCCCGTTCGGCACGAAGAACCTGCGGGAACATTTGGGATATTCCAGTCGCGCCTCACACAGCTGCTTCGCCAGCATTTTACTTATCGTGGACCCTGTATCAGCGCACCACTGGGTCGGCTGGACTATGTTCCCATTGTGGCATTCCGATGAGCTGCATCCCAGGAATTGGGATCGAACCGCCTCATTAAGTGTAGTGGGAGAGATATCGGCCTCGTTCGAGCCGCGGGGGCTCTCGACAAGATAGACTGATCCTTGATTAGGAGATAGTAATTGTTGCCGTTCAGCCTGCGTCAAGTTAGTACTTGGCGGCGTCGGTGTCTTTCCATCCTTAGGGATAGTCAATATACATTGAACCCCCATGGGATGCAGCCTTTGAATTGCCTACCGGAAGCTGTGCCTCAATCACCTGCACTTCTCTGGATTCATCCGCAGTGAAAAGGTGAATATGTTGGCGAGTGGCCTAATGCACTCAAACAACTTCATCGCCAATAGGAATGCACAAGAAGGTCAATGGTCACTAGAAGCTACTTCCCATTCAGCAGGGCATAAAACTCTAGCGGGGTAATGTTGAACAGGTTTGAACAAATTGCGGTCCCGCGACGGACTGTGTCTTGCTTTTGTATGGAGGGATGGCAGAGGGCAAGTTCTATTGGTGCGAGACTGAACTGAGAAGTACATTGGCCATACATCCAGGGATGGTTCGATGTATTAAAGTCAAGCACCGGACTGAGAACCAAGTAGATGCTTCGGAAGGCGAGGCCTGGGGGAACTTGGCGCAATGGACTATATTGCACAGATTTTGGATGAGACCACTGCTGATTTTCGGATGCCTTGCTCCCAGACGGACAGGGGACAGGAAACATCCAAGTCATTAGATGGCCTCCACATCCCTTCATTGCCTTAGAGCCGCGGGTTGTCAGGTACTTTGCTTCGCCATGACAGTTAGCCATAGTCATGGGGATCATGTTAGCAGAAGATTCAGCCTCGCATGTGCCTTGAAGGGTGGAAAGCTGCAGGACAAGGTGCAAGGCACACCAGCCTCCATGAGCACACGGGGCAGAAAGTTTCAATTGCTTGCTCAGCCTCTAATGTCTGTCAGCGCGGGTAAAGACCTGGGTAAAAAGCTGATATTAGGATGGAGTTGCCTACGCTTCATGGAGACAAACTAAAGAGTAGGAAACCAAGCTCCCACAGGCTATTGTGCCCAGCTTTGCAGCGCCATGTTCCATATATTGTTCAGATAGCTGTGCAGATGAGCGGGCTGCAGATGGCAAAGATGTCACCTCATTATTTTCAGCATCGCATTATTTTCGTTTCGCTGATGGCCTCCGACAGAAAAAAAGGACCACTTGCATCAATCGGCCCTTTTGTGGCAGCTAGTAGGTAGTACAGCATAGCTGAACCAGCCCAGGACCCCAGTCACCGGTTGTAAATGTGCAGGGGCAGTTTGCTGGGGCTTACTGCATGTGGCTTGATGCTGCCCAGATCAAAAGGAAACTTCCCAAAATCTGGAAATCTCTCCTCTATATGCTTTATTTTCTCGCAGTACATCTACCCTCCTTTGAAAACGCAAATTGAAGATCTTGAGGAGTGCATTATAAGTATTGCTATAAAATCTGCTAATGGACTGTGTGAACTGTCCCAAGGGAAGTCTTCAGGTAACCTGAAGGACACAACATCATTGACTCTTGCTTGAGAGGAAAGGGCATTTGATGGATATGTATATACATGTGTTTTGAAGCTTCCGCAAATTGGAAAGTCATTCCATGGAGTGTTTAATGTTTTATCTTCTGGTAGTCATGTGCTACCGAAAATTTGGAAGGTGCTCTAGAGCCATAATGGGTTGTTGTCAACCAGTCTTTAATACACAGAGATGGAGCTGCATTTCCATTATATAGACACAAAAGAAAGGGCGCTAAAACTCAAATCTTCAGGATGATCTCAGATGAAGTTCAAGTTCACTCTACCTCTCAAATCATAGTCATGCCCAACAGTACAACCCAGAAGTAGTGAATGACAAAAGAAGATAAACAGGAAGGTAGCTAGCCTAGTAGGATCAAGATGGGAGCAAAATTCTGTGATATATAAAGTGCTCTGAAATAACATATAGGAAGGCAATTCTGGCTATCCAGTTTTCAGTGTCAAAGTTGGTGCTGTTGAAGACCATGTTGCAGTGCCAGTACCGCTGACAGGTTTGGGTGGATCATCCGACTGAGTCAACCTGCTTTGTGGGGTGGAAGCCACGCCAGTTTCAATATCACTGGATTGTAGGGTTTTCCTCTGGGAGAGCAAGGAAAAGAAACTGTTGCGCCGCAGGGTAGTTGGGAAACCAGACTCTTGTGACATGCTTGGAAAGGAGTTCAAGTTCATGCGCAGCACGCATATCCACCATGTAGCCAGTGTAAGAGCAGTTAGAGGGACTGAGATTGCAGCAAGGATCCAGACTTGAGTGGACACCTTCATGTTGCCACCATTGTTCACATGCACAAACTTGGTTGAAAAGAAATTCTAGTTATTGTTAACATATGCTTGCTTATACAGAGGACACAGAGGACTCATTGCCACTAATTGTGGTTGGAAGGTATACCAGACTGATAATGGTCAAGACCTTGACAAGCCGCTGCATCTCTGGCGCTTCTCTCCTAGGAAGGAACTCTCAAAATCACTGGAAATAATAGTCCACTGAAGTCTCTTGCTGTCAAAGATGGCACTGACTTACTCTCCACATGTGAAGCTTGCACAAGGTCTTTCAATGCATGTGCTTCTTCAGAACTCAGTAGATCTGATAGCTGCATGTATTTTACACATTAACCATAATCCCCCTCCGGGTATAATAGGGAACAGATCTTACCAGCCACATTGTAAAATTTACTCTTTCTTTCAATACTCCCACCTGCCTGACACATATCTCAACTCCTTTTGCACACTCATCAAACTCCTTGACAGTTAAATGGCAGCAACATTCGTCCTGTTTTACCTCACAGTACATTCTACAGAGTTTTTGGCACTGGTCACGGATCCGAATGATAGTGTTCAGCATAGTGGGAAGAATTACTTGCAGCTCCAGTATAGAGTCTTCGAGCTGCTTGAGGATCTGTCGAATCATCAGAACTGACGTCCACTGAAGACTGAGAAGATCCATAGTCGGCTCTGAAAAGAACTATGCAATTGGACTGCCAGACGAATTTCCTCTCAGCCAACATATCCTGTTTTGCAGCGGCTTTGCGCGAATAGGGGGATATAGATGAAATATGACGATAGAGCCCACCTGATCTCTCCATTGCTCCTCTAACCAAGCCATATAGTCCAGCCAGCTACTCAGACTGTTTGCAACAAGCAATTGATGCACGATGCAAGGCGCTATTTCACATTCATCTGATTTTCCAGCTTTGAGAGACTTGGAAACCTCGTCCTCAAATGCGTGGGAGGGGGAAATAAGGAGAAATATTGATTTGGGCCTTTTTGGAGGGAAGCTAGAAAAGTCAAAGGGGGACGAAAAAGACACTGGATTGAATGTAAATCTGTGGTATACAGCCGTCTGCCGGATCGACCACGGGGATTGTCCTTCTGTTAAAGTTCGATGGTTGAGTTTGACGCGGTGAAGGATGTAAGCTGATTTTACTCAACAAGCAGCTTGTCAACTCTCACTCACTGTTTGCTCAATCAACTCATAAATTAATCAAATACGGAATTGTCCACAAACTGTAAACTTCACCAAGATTGGTGTCTGAATAATGTGAATGCTGTGCTCTAAACGCTGGAAACAAAAACTTGTTCTCCTCCATTTTCCTTCCAAATGTAAACACAAACTTCCAAATATGCAAGAAAAGATTATAGACCCTGAGAAACTCCTCAAAGAGTTTGTGTGAAATGTTCAGAGTTGTCCAAGAGCAGTCCTGTCAGACAACATATATCTGAGAGCAGTTCTTGGATTCCTAGCTGGCGAGAAGAGATGAAGAGATCAGGAGTCATGTCACTTCAGTGAGATTAGAATGTCTGCAAGGGAATCTGCAATGTGAGGTATACAAGCAAGCTTTAAAAAATAAAATAAATAAAAGAAGAGGATGATGAGCTCTCACATGATTCAATGCTTTGATCCATGAGGCATTCTCAACGTCCTGATATTTCAAAGTATGCAGGGGGCTTCCTGCGTTTGCGGTGTTTGTCTTGAAAAGCCAAACCACTTGTAATTGCGGACGCTCCTTATTTGCCTTGAAAAGATCATACGCCTTCTTGTTAATTTTTGCCTTGAGATACTCCATATCGCCGATATTCGGATATGGTACATGCATAGCAGATCTTCAATTGATCTCAATATGATTGCTGTCTGGAATAGGGAGCCTGCTAAGAAAGCTATAATGTTCAGTTTTTCTACAACTAAACATTCAAATCCAGCAAGGCTTGTATGCAATGATCTTACATTTACCCTGGACAAGGGTGAGGTGTCCATGTGGATGAGCCTTGTTGTGTAGGTCTCTCAGTAGTGCTGTACAAATCATTGTTCAACTGCAGCAGCCTGCATGGGCCAATTCAGCCTCGAACAATGCATGTAATGCATCCCCTCGCCTTCCCCGCAACTAGCATATGAGGCTCAAACAGGTGATGCCAAGGATGTCAGCCTGGCACATGCTGCAGTAGCAAGGCAAAGTGGAGAAGAAGCTCTAGCAAAAAGCCTGCCTTGTAGTTAGGCTCCTAGCCTAGTCATGTACTGTGCAATATAGGTAGTATCTTCCAGAATGAGGCTAGATAGTCGACTTCCTTCAGACTGGTGTATCTGGAGGGCAGACAAACTGATAGTCCTCTACACAGAGAGCACTAGCAATCTAATCTGAGGGCAAGTTCTTTAGGTAAGAGGTGTGTAAGATTTACTCCTCAGCATGCAGGATACTCAAACTACCTCGACAAAGTACCTAAAAACGGACCTGGTATTCGTATTTTCCTCATTAGGTGTTGTTACAATATTCAAACAAACAAAAAACAAAATCAATGCTAAAGCGGCCTAGTGACCGCTGGATTTTTCTTGTTATAATCGCAAATACTTGAGATTCGAACAATCCCCTCTTCCTACTTATCGATTTCTATATTGATAACAGTCCCATATCTGCTCCTAAAGGAGAAACACAGCTTCCGCCTTTCTCGCCTAGAATCTTCAGTCATCAAAGCTACGTACCTCAGTGAGAGGCGTAATGCTAGTAGCATTATTCGCAGGATAAATCTTATAGCGATTTAGCCGAAGCTTGCGCGACTTCTGTCAGCACTGACAAGGTCGACAACGCTGAGCAAAGAAAGGAGTGCGCACTTCAACACGGAAATTATTTTCCCCTTCTTCTGAAGTGTCATAAATGTTTTTGAGGAGTCTCATAAGTTTCCTCTGGTCGATGTATTTTCCCTCTATTATTTGAGGTGTAGCACTGTAGGGCGACGCCATTGGATTAGGGCAGTGAGTTTTGATTTGAAACTCTGCAACTGATCTGGAAGGGGTAGAGACTATTCCAGAGAAGAATAATGGAGAGACTGAGTGAAAAATTTTATAATGTATGTTGTCATAAACGATTGTGAATGCACTGTCTACAACTGAATATATAGCATTTCAATCCGCGGGAATCCGCCAACCCTCCAGGTTGCCGCCGGAAATCGCCCGTTATCCAATATAGCAGGCCAACACCAGGAAGTCCAGGGAGCCTACATGCAGGCGCGTCTCAGCTGTACTACAAACCCGCATCAGTTCCCGCACAGGATTATGTGGCAGGTTCAGCCCACCACTTCACCTGCACTCGCCATCTGGGGCGCAGGAATCCAGTTGTTCCTGCAAGCACATGCAGAGTCATAACCAATTAGAAATCAAGCTGACAGACTGTCAACGTGACTTGGAGACGAACCAGTGTCAGAGAGACTGGCGTTGTTATAATCCACTTTCTGAGTCTGATCTGCCCTCTGGGTCAGCACTGCCACTGTCATCGTTCTGTGCTCACAGGCAAGGTCCTGACCTGAGCCTTGTAATTTGCCGCCCGAACAGATTATCCAGAAGGGCTATCAGCTTATCCCGATCGATGTACCAAGTGTTGTAAGTTTCCGTCGGCATCTCTGTTATTTGGAGATAAAAGAGAAGAAAACGTGTGTTGGAACTCAAAATAGCCGGAAAGTAAAACACCTTCTTGAACTGAACCTGTCTGTAGATAAACCTTTTTAGATGATTCAAGAGAATATGGGAGAGAACAGAGTCTTGTAACATTTATAATGCAACCGAATCTGCAAACTGAGAAGGAGAACGTGTCGATGCATGCCCAACTGATACATGGCGTACCTCCTAAAGCAGGAAGTGTCACGGCCTGGCACCTAGGGTGCATTCTAAGAGCTAAACCGCTGCGCTAAGGGCAAAAAGACCAGGATTCTAGGACAGAGTCCTAGAATTGCACTCACTATATAAGGAGCACTGTGCCGTCACAGGAAGATCCAGAAGCATGATGGATGTAGACACAGAGCCGCATCATCTAAGTACGAGGCTGACGAATAAGGGGATAACAGCTTGCTTTGGAATTGACAGGGCATTTTGCCTTCCCTCTTATGGTTCCATGTGAACATGTCTGTCTCTGCTAACTGCAGAGCCAAACCACCAATGGATTCATCACCAGACATCACAAAAACTGCAAACGTAGCGTTCAAATAAATTAGAACTCCGATCAAAAAAACCACTAGTACAGACTGCTGCAGCTGTCTGCAAGTGATGCAGAATAAGACTGAAAAAAAGCGATAAATATAGCTAAATATAATTTACGTTGTATATTCATTCTTGCATCCTGTTTACTAACTGCCTAGGCAAGCAGGAAAGTAGAGTTGACAATCTTCTGTTTATCCCCTCTTGAAAGACTGGCACGTTCCAATACTCGTCCAAAAAGGCTCTGAACCCCAATTTGAAGCTTCTTCTCCGAGGGGCGATCCAGGAGGTTGGAAAAAGGTCTGGTTCGTCAGGTTGATTTTCAACCGCTGTACAGTATAACGTGGTAGCTAGCAATACCCATCAAGTTCTGTGCTGCTTTCTTGCCGTTCGTATATCGGAGCAGAAACTGTGCGTCCTTGTACAAGGCCGCAAGAGATGGCCATTGCATGTATCTATCGAGTCTTTCTCGGAGGTGTCTATCGAGGGACCCGTATCATTTTTCCTATATCGAGAAGACCACATGTGTTAGACTAGGATATGGATGTGATTGCATCCTAGGAGAACATTTTTCTGTCATGGACATCGACCACGAACGCCTTCAATGACTTGGTGCTCGTTCGTTTGTGCAACGGACCCTTCCGTCCTTATTATCTTCGCCAGAATGTCGAAAAGCCTCAAGGACGGAGACCTTACAGATGTGATATAATCATATCGGTTGACTCCAGAGGCATTGGAAAAGGAAGGAACACCAAGCTCTCCAGAACCTGGCTAAGTTTATCCCACATAGTTATCCCAATGTTTCACCAAAACAGGGACGGATTGTGTCAGAGGACGAGGTTTTGGCGGAGTTGGTTGACAGGTGAGCGGGCGAGAGGTCCTGCGCTATGTCTCTGCGCAACTTTTGGCGACGCCACCAAAGCCCATAGGACCTAATTTCTACGGACTGCTTTGGTCAACAAGCCTCTCTGTGCTACGTTGATACCTGTCTTCTGTCTTCGTTTCGAAAAGCTTCGGAGTCTGCGGGGTACCTGTTTATATATATCATTGTTCCCCCCATCGCCATGGATCGTCCTCTGGTCGTCCTGGATCCTTGTTGCTTTGAATCCTGCGCTGTTCCAGCTGCTTCCGGATGGCCGGAGGGGGAACATTCTAAAGAATCCCTTACAAGGAGCTGAAATTTTTTGGCCTGGGATGCAATTCAAATAGAGCGTTGGATAACTAGTAGGTATTATTTACATCAAGTTCAGCATACTGAACGTCGCTCTGCTAAAACACAACCTCTCGGGATCCTACAATTAGATCATCTAGCTCATCTCAGGCTCATTTCCTCGTTGATTCCCGCAGTCACGTTCACCATCGTTTTCATTATTTTTTCGTGAAACCATAATCATAACACCATTCCCAGGAGACTTTGCATGATGAAAAACCGCAACTCTGAGAACAGTAAACATGAATAATGTTTACTTCCTGCCTTCACGGGCACTAGGAGCCGTCTGACTGCTCTGGCGCTTCTTCGCAACCGCAGCCATCTTGACCTCGAGCAGCTCCTTGGAAAGCTTGCGATTCTCATGCTGCAGAATATCGATCTTCCTGTTCTCCATCTTCAACGCCTCGATCCGAGACTCGAGCTCTGCGATATCGACCTCGAGGCCACGCCTCGCGATGCGGCCCTTCTCCACGACCCGGCGCAGCACCTCGGTGCTCAGCTCGCCAAAGTCGCGGAGCAGGTCCACGAACTCGTCCTTCATGAACAGCTCGTCCGCGCGGGCGACCATGGCGCGCACCGCGGCGTCGCGGAGCTCGACGTAGTTGCCCGTCTCGTTCTCGTAGATCTCGCGCACGGCGAGCAGGAAGCTGGGCGAGGACCAGTTCTCGCAGGCCCACGCGGCGAAGCGATCGCGGGCGGCGCTCCTCAGGCTCGGGATCATGTACTTGTCGGCAGCGGCGAAGAGCCTGAGGCAGCTGGGGACGCGCGCGGGCTCCTTCTTGTCGGCGCCCTGCGGCTTGAGCGTGTCGGAGAAGTCCCAGTCGTCGTCTTCGTCCTCCTTGTCCCGGTACGAGTGCGTGTACAGGTAGTCGATCATGAGCGCGACGATCGCGGGATCCTCCTGGACCAGAGTCATCTTCTTGGTGGATGCTTCCTGTCAAACCGTCAGTCAAGACGTGTAACAGCAAACGACTCACGTCTCATAAACCCACGCGCCACATAATCAGGTAAATGAAAAAAAAAAAGAAAGAAAAACACATACCACAAACTGCCCCGTACACGCCGCCTCGAAGATCTTCGACTGCGGGCACACGATGGCCTGGTGGACGCGGAACTCGCGGTCGCCGCAGACGATGGTGAAGTCGGAGTACTGCCCGGACTCGCGCAGCTGGGCGACGAGCTTGCTGAAGTAGCACAGCGAATAGAGCATGCGGTGCCGCTGCTCGAAGCGCTTGAGCAGCGGGAGGCTGCTGGCCTCCTTGACGTTGCGCTCGAGCTCCTCGTACTTGCGGTCGATGTCCATGGTGTTCTTTCGGCCCGCTGACGGACTCCTTCCTCGACCTCCGAATTGAATATTGAGCAGTTAAAGCCAGAGAGCCAGCTAGAGCACAGCCTTTCCCACAACGCAGAGAAGTAGCAAGGCAGCAGGAGATCTTTGCACAAGGAAGACAGATAGACAGATCTCACTGTCGCCGCATGGTGCGAAAGTGTTGCTCCTACAGTACGAGCACAACAGTCATCTCCATTGCACGGATCCAGGTGTCGAAAAACAGACAGCGTTGGGTTCCGCACGCTGTGTGTGGACGTAACGCTAGGTCGCGCGCCATTCGCTAGGGACGATGCGATCTTTAGTTTTCACTTCACTTTCACTTCATGTCAAAGAAAACAAAGGAAAAGCGTGGTGCATTGTGCGCGAGATGGCTTTAATGGCATGTGTGTGGTATACATGGCGTGGGGATGTATATCTAGATCCAGATCCCCGCATCCTTCTGGAAGATTAGGTATGTGATGGCACCGGGGCCCACCTCCGCACTTTTCTGCGAAGCAGAAGCACCATATTGGCATCTGTCGGACTCCTGAACAGCTAGTCAAAAAGGGGGTAAAATAATTAACAGATGCTCACTGGCATATTGTATGAAGTACAGAACCTAATCATGACTTGGGGGCCCGCCTCCACACACTTCTCCAGACATGAACAACGCCACATCACCCCAGAATTTTGAGCAAAAAAAGCAATAGGGAAAAAAATACAAATCCCTTTCCATACTGTCACATGCTCTATATTCTATAAAGGCTATTTCAACTGAATAAAAAAAACATCTCAGGAGTCCCCCCCCATTCATTCATTCATTCATTCATTTACTCATCAAAGCCCCTCCTATCTACCTACCACCTACCTATCAAATCTAAGATAGGCCTGAGAACCTCTTACTCAATACTACACAGTATATATGGGGTAGGGGCCGGCCTAACCTCCATTAGCACCAGCACCAGCACTAGCACTAGCACTTAGCAAGCAATGATCATCATAATCATAATCACGATCGATCATCCCACAATGTGCTCAACCTGGTCTGTCCTGTCCGAGGAAAAGGAAAGGAAAAGAAGAAGGAAAGAGAGAAAAGAGAGACGCTTTCCTGCACATATGACTAGGTATAGTACAGTACCTAGCTAGGTAGGTAGGTATATATACAGATACTTTTAGCATCCACCATGTTACACTCGCGCATTTTTTTTATCGATTGATTTAACGTGAAACTCGACCGAATTAGATAGATGTAATATAAACGGACTTCATCTAAGCCAATAATATGATACCTCACTCGACAAAGCGACCACAAAAGCAAAGTACAGTACATTAGACACCCAGGATATCGCGCCCTGTTTGTTCATTCATTCATTTCTCTCCGAGCTGAACCAAGACAAGGCAAGACAGGACATGTATTTTATCAATGTATATAGCAAGCCCAGAAGAAGAAGGAGGAGAAAGTTTTGATCATACTAGGTAGTCATTAGCTGAGTAAAGTCCAACACCGTGCTCCCCCGCGAATCATGAGACAGAGAAGAGAGCAAGGAGGAGCATTAAATCCAACTCGTAATAGTCGTCGCAACGAAAACTGGGGATATTGAACGGGGTATGGAGAGAAAGAAAGCATCGAAGATGTACAGTATAACATGGACGTCATCGAAAAGGCACTAAAATAATCAAAATCATCACCGTCATCGTCATCATCTCCTCCGTCGTTGCCAAAGTTCCGATCCGTGCTCTTCATCGTCTAGATTATCCTCGTCTAAAGAGCTAGACCCATCTTCAGATTGGACGTCAGCGTCTGAATCCTGCATGAGGTGTTGGTCGTGCTGGTACGAAGCACTGTTGTGCCCGTCCGTGGGATGTTCGGGTACCGGCGCATCCTCCGTCACTGGATACTGCAACGCAGCATCCCAGTCTAAACCGTTGGCCTTTGGCCCGAGGAGAAACTTCCCGAACACAAGGACGGCATTGAAGATCTCCTTGCCGGTGGGCACGATATTCTCAGGCGGCAGAAGGAATCCGTAGCTTCCCCTGTCTCGCAATTTGATCTGATAGGAATACTTGGCGTGGAGCTGGTGGTAGAACCAATCCAGGGCGCTTCCTCCAGAGCTCTCCACCTTGGGGAAGATCTCTTTCTTGGTCTTTCGTTTACTTGGGGAGACGACGCTCCCCTCACAGGCGGAACTCACGTCGTATCGCTCGTAGCTGGTCAGCCGGATCGCCTTCGCGATGCCCATGGCCAGCTCCTCCAGATTCTCGAGCGTTGGCGGGACGGAGGAACACGAGTACGAGTACGGGTACAGGATCTGCTGCGAGTAGGAGTGGAGGTCGAGGAAACCGACAATGTCGACGTTGTTGTTTTCGGTCTCGTTCTTCGCCCACTCCGCCAACATGTGCGACTCGACGCCCTGAAACGGGCTGTCCCCAGCGTAGCTTTCGGAACATGGGTTCGACCGAGTCTCCTCACCATCCCATTCAAAGTCCCAAGCGCGGTCGAGGTCTATCCCGCGGCAGAAATGCAGGCTGGTCTGTTGCCTGTTCTTTCGCCAGAGACGATCCGTCTCCCACGTGTAGACGTACCCATCGGGGTTCAGGGTCGGCACGAAGACCCAGTCGAACTCTTCCAGGAGTCTCGTGACCGGGCCGGATCTGCCGTACCCGGTGGTCAAGGAGTACGCGATGTAGTTCGCAGTCGAGGTGCTGATCCACTCACGGGCGTGAGAACCCCCGACAACCACTATCGTCTTGCGCGGTTCAGCCTGGCGTTCGGGGTCGGTCGGACGAACACCGAGCCGGAGAGCCGGAATGTCTCGACCTTCGTATGACATCCCGACGCTGATCATCCGAACGTGTGTTGCAAACATGGAGGCTAGGAGCCGCATCCACGGCACAATTACAGATAATGGCTGATAGTCGCGGAAGAATAGATTGGTTACATCGGGCGATTGTCGCACTGTCGGCTCAAACGCGGGCGCGTCACCCAGGACAGCCGACCGTCGCGATGGGTACGTGGCGGAGATCTTCTCCGCAAGATCTTCGATCAACGGCGTATGGGCCGTCTGGAGTGATCGCGGCAAGAGACCCAACAACGAGGGGATCTACGAACGGCGGGCAGTCAGCCAAACGCCATTGTTCCATCGACGAATGGAGGTTGAGCACTCACCACTTCCCGCGCGAGTCTGATATCCACAAACTCGTCGGTTGAAGCCCACACATCCAGGAAGAGGACATTGGCAGCCTCCTCCAACGCTTTGGCTTCCGCAGCGCTGTGAATCTTGAAGCGCAGGACGACATCACTGCCGTACCGCGTGAGGGACTTGGCAGGCGGAGAGCGGTCGCGCGACGGGTCTCTGATCAGGGCCGAGAGATCGGACGGCCCTTTTCGGATCCCCCATATCGTCTCGATGACCAGATCTCGAAATCGAATCCACGGCCGCCGGGGATTCTGTGAGTGGGAAAGGAGCTGGACGGGTTCGAGAGGGGGAGGAGGAGCGATGCTGGAGCCTGCGGGCACCGCAGGCGCCAGACTGGCGAGCAGCAGGCCGCAGAACACGACGACACAGTAATGGAGCAGATGCATCTTGCGCGCACCGCAGACGCGGATCCGTGATCAAAGAGGCTGGTGCACAGCTGCGTGGTTGCTCACAGCATCCAGGTCATCGTACGGAGTGCTACTACTGTAGTATCGGGGCTGAGCAGCCGGCCAGACCCACGGCCAATGACGATCAGGACGAAGCCTAACAAGCTAGCGACTTAGTCCTAGTACGGCCCGCGGCGGCGGTGGAGCAGAGAGCAGTGGGAACATGCACCGCTGCCTGCGCGCCTCCTGTGCACGTCGAGTCTCCTCCTGGATGCGCCCGTCCAGGTGGGCAAAGATGCACCGGTGCCAGGAGAGCCGTGAGGACAAGGTGTGGCTGTCATGGGGTGCACCGCAGAGGGTCTGCTGCAGACGTCATCGAGGCTCCCCACGCCCTTAGCCTGGAGAACCATGCCTCCCGATAGTTTTTTTTTCCTAGTTAGCCGCCCCATACTCTTAATTAAATATAGACACCAGGAACCCGAGATCTCGCGACCTCCAACGCCACACCCGCTGCTCGAGATCGACGTCACTGTCACTGTAGACCCGACTGTCTAACATACGCAGTCCACCGTACTAATTTCGACATGATCATGTATGGCCCTTGCATGGATTCCTGGCTGCACGCAGGCAGTACTCTACTACGTGTATACCTAGGTAGCTGCTTGTCGCGCCCAAGTACTATATATATATATATGTAGTCTTCCAGCTCCCTAGAGTCTGGACCATCATCCGGTCAACTGGCATTTGGATTCAATGCACGGAGATTTGCTGCGTGTGATCCGCTCGAGCCATGCGGCCTCGGAGCGTCCCCAGCATGGACCTGTCCTGGCATGTCGACGGCCGGATCCATCTCCATGCTGGAGTGATCTCACTGGGAGAACCTGCAGCTGTGGCTGGGTTGGGCATCCGTCATAGCCGATCGTCCTGTGAGGTGCAGGATGCAGTCCAGAGAGACGACGGAAGATGCTTCTGGAAAACCGCAGCGAGAAGGGCAGGCTGCACGTGCGGGCGCCCTGCCAGGGACCGCTGGAGGCTCCGCCGCGGCCAGCGTCCGTCCTTGGCGCCGTCCGCCCCAGCCAGAGCTCCTCCTGGTCAGCTCTCTGCTCACATCCAGCCCCTCGTCTCCTCCTTTCTTCCCCCCGTTCCGCTCAGACGCTGGCTTCTCTGCGTCGTGCTCCCTGCTGAGATCCCCTACGCTCCTTCTCCAATGACCTGTTCGTGACAACCCTGCCATGTGAGGCTTCGTCTCCGCCGCCCTCTCCCCCCTGCTCTATCTAGCGACGCCGTGTCCTCACGAGTCCTCCCCACCCTTCCCGTCTCTCCACGCTTCGACAGCTACCTCTCTGTGAGATCGTCAGACAGGGCATATCTCACGTCCTGCTCTCCGCCAGCATTGCGTGCCATGTCCCTCTCTTGATCGTCGGTGCGACGCGTGTTCCGGCCGACATATCGTGATCCATACCTGAAACTGGTCATCCCGGGGCGATATTCTGGATATCACGCTGGTGGCTTCTGATGGGCCTGTCTTCTCAGGGGCGGAGGAGTGCTTGATTCTACCAGACTCCCGCCTGAGCCATGCATTGGAGAGGACTCCGTCTCGGCGCTGTTGACGGCAACGAGTCCAAACGACGGAGCGCCCTCGACCCAGACGCTCCATTCCATCACAGCGAGCATGTCCCTCGTGAGCGGCCGGCAACGGGCGAGCCGTCGCCCAGACGCTCGGAGTCTCCGCTTCGCGCCCCTGTTGCGACGGCATCCAACCGGCTACGGCCTCGTACCCCTGACGGACGCTCCAGAGGGGTCCCGGCAGGAGCGGCAGAGACCGACAAGGCAATGACTTCGCCCGTTGAGCGACAGCCCTCGCGGAGGAACAGATTTAACATGATGCGGTTCCGTTTTGCCTCGGACCCCCAGCTCTCCACGTCGTATGCCCAGGCTCACGGAGACGTCCCTCCGGTGCCTCCGATGCCTCCACGTAAGTCGATCCGACCAGCCATTCCAATGACTTAGGAAAGGGAGTTTGTTCTTCCAGTTAGAAGTGACTGCTGATCATCGTCTCTCTCTCTCTGACGTGTATAGCCCCGACCATCATCACCACGGCCCCGACGAGCAGCGACCTGGAGCGCCCAGCGAAACGGAAGAACACCAAGGTTAAGCTCCTTCCCCGACCCAAGAAGCCGTCTCTGGAAGAACTGGCCGCAGATGACCGCGATCGAAGTGACGCCCGAGACGAGGGGCCCGCTCGCTCGGTCCAAGGTTCACCCGACTCCCACGCGGCTGATTCGAGCCTTGGGACATCGCACGCCAGCGGCGAAGAGCCAGGACGACTGTCAGTAACGTCGTGTCGAAGTAGCGGTGGGGGTCAGACCGGTGATGGCAGCAATTCCCAGATGCTGGATACGAGGCTCTCGGAGTCCTCGCGATCGGATAGGAGTTCCTGGGAGCAGGGGATCTCTCGTACCCCCTCTCGGAACGACGACACCAGTCCCAGTAGTAACAAGCTGTTCCGCTTACCGCGTCTCATGAAGAGCCGCGGTCCGCTCTTTCCGCTGCCTGTTAAAATTCCTCCGCCGGAATCTCCCAATTCGCATCCCGCAAATGAAAAGGGAGCGGATTCGAAACCCAACCCTGCGGATGCCACGCCGAGACGAACCGGTGCGACAAACTCCGACCAGGACCAGCTTTCTCCTCTTCCATCTCCCACCCATTCCTCCACGGGACTGTCACCTTCGAGGGCCGCAGCTCCACCGCTGTTCAGAAAAGATTCTACGACCTCTGCACGCTCTGGAAAGTCAGCTTCGTCCGTCACCAAGGGCCAAGGCCTTTTCGGGCGCCGGGGGAGATCCTCGACCCTGGGATCGGTAGCGGACATCCGAGAAGACCAGCGGCGAACACCCCCTTTCCTTCTCTCCGGTCGAAACTCGACGTCTGCGAGTGGACGGAAAAGTTTTGGGGACTTGTTCAACCTGCCACAACGACTCCGACAGAACTCTGAAGCGTCTTGCTCGCGTAACGGGTCCCCTAGCCTTGGGGGCCCTGCGACCCCCGGCTCCGCTTCCAAGCCCGGGTCGTTCTCGCTCACTCGCGAAGCGATTTCGTATCCCGAGCGCGAAGAAGGCGAAACCCCGGCCCAGTATCTCTCTCGGTTGGAGGCGGCCGTTCCCAGAGGAGCGATCGCGAGCATCCTGGCGAAATCGGACGATGACTTTTTCAAGACGGCACTGAGGAAGTACATGAGAAGTTTCGCTTTCTTTGGTGACCCCATCGACATGGCAATTCGAAAACTCCTGATGGAGGTGGAACTGCCCAAAGAAACGCAGCAAATCGACCGAGTGCTCCAGAGCTTCGCCGATCGCTATCATGAATGCAACCCCGGGATATTTGCGTCGACAGGTACGTTGCAATTGCACCCGCAGGCAACTAATTCAGTGCTGACTGGACCTGCTATCAGACCAGGCGTATTTCATCGCATTTTCGATCTTGATCTTACATACAGATGTCTTCAACAAAAACAACAAGCGAAAGATGCAGAAACAAGACTACGTCAGGAACACTCGAGGGGAAGGGGTATCGGAAGATATCCTGGAATGCTTTTACGAAAATATCTCCTACACGCCATTTATTCGCCTGGAGGACGAAGTGAATCTCAGCGGACGACATCTCCCCAAGCCTCGGAGAGGTCTCCTCAAGGCTGCTAGTTCAGACCATCTATCACGAGCCACCAAAGAACCCGTGGATCCTTACGCGCTCATACTCGACGGCAAGCTGCATACCTTGAGGCCGACTCTCAAGGATGTGATGAATCTGGAGGATCCGTACAGCTCTACAGGAACCGCGGGGTCCCCGGACATGAATAGTCTGCATCAGGCATTCTCCAGGTCGGCCATACTGCAGATCGTTTCCGCTCGATCACGTCCAGATGCATTTATGACGCAGTCCAGCATCGACAACCCAGCCGAGTCGCATCCCGGACTTGTTGACATCAAAGTGGCCAAGGTCGGGCTGCTCTGGCGGAAGGACTCGAAGAAGAAGAAGACAAGGTCACCATGGCAAGAATGGGGCGCTCTTCTCACCTTTTCGCAGCTCTATCTGTTCAAGGACGTAAACTGGGTGAAATCGTTGATGTCTCAATACGATTCCCAGAACAGAGATGGACGCCGACGACCGGTGGTCTTTACGCCTCCCCTCACCGAGTTCAAACCTGACGCGATAATGTCAACGGATGACGCGGTTGCTCTGTTAGATGCAAGTTACAAGAAACATAAACATGCGTTTCTCCTCGTCCGACATAATGCCCTGGAGGAGATTTTCCTGGCCAACAGTGAAGCGGACATGAATGATTGGTTGGCGAAGCTCAATTATGCCGCCACGTTTAGGACTACTGGCGTACGGATAAAAGGGATGATAGGCGCCGATTACGAAGGTCAGCGGCACCGAGGGGACTCGGTCGCGTCGGACAGTTCCCTCCACTCTGCTGATGCGGACGCCGCTCCCGCGACGACGAACATGGATCCTCGTCTCGCAGAGGAAGTTTCTGCAGCGCGCAGACAGCTCATGGCCCAGAGGATCCAGGAAGCCAACGAGAAGTTGTCTGCCTGCGAAAAGGAGCTTGATGACCTTCTCAGGAACGCCCGCCATCTGCAGGTCTTGACACCCATACATGCGAGGGCAAGAGAGCAGGTCATCCTGGCTGCCGGGCGTATGGCAGCAAAGGTCAAATGGGTCAGACTGGATATCTGGCGCACCAAGTGTTACAAAGAGGTTCTCACACTCGACTTGGTGGAGGAGGAAAAGAATGGATCTGGGGCCGAGAGACCAGTCACAGTCAGCTCGTCGACCAAGGCTACCATCTCCACCCAAAGCCAGCCATCTCTTGCGAAGATAGACTCGACTTCAACAAGCTTCGCTCCCGGTTCTCCCAGGAACGACCCTTCCTGTCCACTTACGCCAACGTCACCGGATGGCCCTGCAGTGCCGGAAAATCTGCCGTCTCGGAGAGCAAGTGTTCCGACATCCATCGTCTCCTCTGAGCTTGCTTCTGCGGTCAGACAGCCGTCGTCCGCTGATGGTAGGGACCGAGCCTCGTCTTCCTCTCGAGCTGCTTCGAGGAAGCTAGAGCGAGCGGCATCGATTATGAGCGCTGGGAGTAAGGTTGATGGGTCTAGCGTGGGATCTCCAGGTTCTAAAGCTGCCCCTCCGGTAACAGGCGATTATGATGGTGAAGAGCGTATCCTCAGGGAGGCAGGCTTGTTGCCAGTCGACGGACCTTCCCACACGCCAAACCAACCTGATGCAGATACCGATAAGAAGCGAGATGAATCCACCGATCCTCCTTCTGGCGAACACCGCGGTCGAGCGCGTCGGAGTCTGCATCGCACTCTCAGAGATTCGAACCATGTCCCACGCCATCAACGAAGCAAAAAAGGACGGGATTCAGTCTCCAGTGTCCCGACTCTTGATGACAGTCAAGCTACCGGGGAGACTGAAGGCCTGTCAAGAAAGGAGCCCAATTTCACTGTTCATGGGAAGAAAGCTTCTGTCATCACCTTCGGATCAGAGTGGCAGAACATGTCTCCGGAACAGCGTCTGAAACTGCGGAAACCTACTCCGACCGAAGAGTCAAGGGCCACCGATATTCATACGACGGATGATACAGATTCCATCGTCACCGGGCCTGTGAATGGTCGGCGCTCACAGTCGGTGCGGAGTGCAAGCTCGACGACAGCGAGGAGCTTCCGTAACCATGATGACCTCCCAGTGGCTAGTGAGGTTCCTGAGCTTCCTTTAGTGGATGAGCTGAAACAGGAGCAGGCCACGAGCAGTGATGTCGGAGTAAGGGACACTCAGCCTTTGCAAGACGCTATGACTCAATCGGATTCTTCTCCGGCTGCTATCAGTAATGGGAAGGGAGATCATGGCAGTCATGGCAACATCACAAAGTCAGAAACAGAGAGCAACCTGCTGTCAGGGGAAGAAAACCCACTTCATCATGCCGTCTCACAAGAAAAGATGAGACATAGCCCTCACGAGCAGGCTGTGAGTGCATGATTTGCAGATTGCATATCAGCGCTTTACTCCTGCCTCGCCGTTCATTCTCAGCCGTCCGTTGTTACAACGCATCTTCCACAGATACATTTCCACGTTGTCTTTTGATACCCACCATTATCTGTTGTCTACATTTTTCCTATTGTACTCTGTTCAGAGCTCTTCAAGAAAGCTATGTGAAACTTTTTCCTTTTGCACCTTTACCACTCCTGTTGGGAACACCAGAGCTTGGGTTGGGAACCTTGTCAGCATCTGTCACTGGGTTGTGGAACATGAGTTTCTGATGTCCAAACCCCCCGGTTTACATCTCTGAGTTGGTTACGACTCTCGGTGCCACGCGCTTTTTTTTCTTTTGTCTCTTACTTCTGCCTTGCCACCCTTTCGCTTTTCTATATGGGGGTTTTCGCTCAAAGTTGGAACGGACACAATATTAGGTCATGGATGGTGAACCGGAATGGTTTTGATGTTTGGAATGTGTGTTTATGTTTATCATTCCAAGCTCGCTTTTTCTTTCTGACATTTTTCTCGCCTTTTATTTTTCTTGTGTGTACAGAATCGCGCCGCAAGGGGGAAAACGTGGTCAGCAATGGGTCATCGACTTTGACAAAGGGCACTTGGCACTTAGCGGAAGGGCTGATATAATGGGATGGGTAAGGTGAGTGGACCGGGGGACAATGGTCCACAGACACACAAAGATGTACATTCAGGGAGCCGGTCAAAAGTTGTGTGGTTCAAATCAAAAGATGTTGATAATCTTTTCTACGTCTGCTCTGTAGGTCTTGGTCCGGTATCAGTGTCATTGAGACCTTAAATCTCACTTTCTCTGTCTACTTCATGTCGTAGCCCGCAAGCGATTCAAATCTTCACCCTTTGTCTCGGTCCTGTCTGTCGGGGTTCCCTTGAGCCTCGAGAGTGGCGTCATGTCAGATGGTTGTGAAGAGCTTGAAATCTATATAGAACCATGAATGCTCCCAAAGACAGGGAAGGACAGTAGAAGATCCCGCCCGCCCGCATGCTGCGGACTGCCTGTTTTCCCTTTCCTGTTATGATAAATAAACAGCTAGAGCCGTTCCTTCGTTTTGCTTTTTTTTCCTTTCTTCTCTTGATGTATATATGTGCTGTATATAAATAATAAACTGCGGATGGGACGGGATAAATACCATCAACTTCCTTTCTTCCCCGCTCGAGAAAAAGAAAAGGGAACTCTACTGTACTGCACTGTACTCATTCACACTCTTTTCTTTTCTTTTCTTCTTTCAATAAATAAATTAAAAGACTCCCTTTTTCTTTTTTATTTCTTTTCTTTGTTTCCTTCTACCGATCAATTAATCGATAAATTGATTGACTGACCAGGCAGGTAAGTACTTACTCGCCTTTTAACTCTACGCTACGCTACTAAACCATGCTCTACTTGGTCCACACAAACCAAAACAGAACAGAACAGAACAGAGTGGACTTTTTTTTAAAAAAGAAAAGAAAGACTTTGACATTGACTACGATAATTATGTCAATATCGCCATATCGACGATGGATTGATTGGATTATTGGATTCAGGTGGTTTGGATTTGGATTATTTCTGACCTGGATCGGGATTTGTTTGGCTATCTATCTGTGTATGTATCTATCTAGCTGATAATCTACCTATTCTATCTATCTATCTATCTATCTATTCCAACTATCTATCACATGTTGGATCCATTGATTGGTTGACTGGTTGATCGATCGATTTATTGATCGATTAGGACAGGTGGTTCTCCGCGCTTTGTCTCGCTTGCCGCAGATCTTGTCTGTCTGTCTGTCTCTCTTAACTCCATTCGTCTGTGTCGGAGTGTCTCTGTCGGGTGTGGACATTTATTTTTCGAAGCTTTGGATGGATGGATGGATGGATGGCTTACATACAGTACAATATATAGCCGGCCCTTTGGGGGCGGTTTTGTTTGGTCGACGAGGGGTGATGATGATGAAATGAAGCAAGGAGAGGGGGCGGGACCTCAGGGGGTCTTTCTGCGTGATTCGAGCTTAAATCGAACCGTTCCGATGTTTGCTTTTTTTATAATCTTATCTATTGAAGAAAAGAAGATTGCCTGCTTCTTCGTCTGATGATGATACTGATACTCATGATAATGGTGCTACCAGACCGGTTCAGTTCGGAGAGGGTACTGGGATGGGATGTGTGTGTTTCTGAGGGTTCAGAGTCCTTCTGCTGGAAGGTAGTGGGTGAGTGCTTTTGTGCTTTTTGCGCCTTTTTTTTCGTATGTGGATGTACTGTACAGTATCTGCGAAGGAGGTTGGATTTATTCATTCTTCTGTGATACATAAATTCAGGAAGCCATATGACAATGATGAACCTCAAATAATGCCCCCATAAAATATTTAACTATTTATTGTTCCACCGCCGTTCCACACCATTCCGCCGTGCCTTCCTTCCTTCCAGCGGAGCCTTTCCCAGCCGCAGGAGTCATGTCGCCGCGACAGGCAGGGCACGACGACTGAGCGGAACCCACACATAAAAAGCCCAAAATTTCACTTCCCCTCTCTCCTGTCACTTTTCATCATCCTTTCTTCCTCCTGTCTCGGCATTCCATTCTTTCCTTCCTTGTGTGCTGCTGTGAGGATCTTATCAAAGCTACAGGCTGCTGGGGGAACAGAAGGAGTTGGATCTTTGTCCTGTGTATCCTTCTTCTAGCATAAGTACCTATCTGATATCCTCTGTCCTGGCAGACGCCACACATCCTGTGGGGGCTTGTTGATCTTGCGGCTTCCTAGCCTCAAGAAAATCAACATCAGGAGGTGAACTGCTAGATCTTCCATCCCTAGGAGCTCATAGCTCTTGACGAGAAGACTGTATGTCTGCTGACCATCGGATCCTCCAGTATAGGCTGTAAAGGTCACAGAATCTGTCAACCAAGCATTGTACTAGCTCGCAACTGTCAGAGCCTGCAGAACGCGCATTTTTTGCATCTTTATCGACTCCTTTCTAGATGGTTGTGGTCAACTCCGGTGTTCTAGAGAAAGACTGGTGTCGCCAAACTTCGAGGCAGCTTCTGTCTTAGGTTTCAGAATGTCACGTGAGTTTATACCTTAGTCAAGACTATTCACCCATTCCAGCAAAAAAGATGGAAAGGAAGAGAAACATGTTTGAACCTTGCTAATTTGATGATTATTCTCCAGGGACTGCAGACGTTCCAAATATTCTCCCGCTGGCGCATGAAGAGCTGGTGGCAGACAAGGGATTGCAGACCCCGGCGCGAAAGCTGTGTGAAGTGGCTTACATAAATGATAAAAAAGGATACGGTCTAATAGCAACAGAATGCATCCCTGCTGGGACGAGAATCTTCGTGGAGCAGATCATTGTGGTCACCCGCACCATGAGGAGGGCCTGTGGAAGTCCAGCCGAATACAACAAATTAATCGGCAACAGGGCCAAGGCCCTCGGCAGAGACTTTGTTCGTGGGTTCCTCAGCCTTCCGAGCAAGTCCAAGGCCGAACTCGGTGTTTTTGGTGGCATCGTCGAGGCTTCCCATCATCCAGCTAAGCTAGCCAACGAGCCGGCTGCAATTGTTGGTCTCCAAACTGCCTATTTGAACCACGCGTGCATCCCAAACTCATGCGTTAGTTTCATCACAGCTGAAGATATCTACAGCACCGAAGCGCCCACATTCGAGGGTAAACAATGGCTGACTCTGTACGCGTGCGCGGAAATCCATCAGGGTGACGAGATAACGGCCTCATACATGCACATAAACAGGCCGGCTGCGGAGAGAAAGAAACAACTAAGTCACTTCTTTGGCTTTGATTGCGTGTGTAATGCGTGCGGGAAGCAGGAACCCGAAGTAGAAAAGTTTATGGAGAGGTATGATAGCCTTGAGACGACGATGACACACCCGCGGATAGTCGAGAACGAGCCTGCTTTGGCCCTTCAGACAGCGTACCATATGAGTGTCGGCATGGCATTCTCCAAGATCTTCGATCTGAGATATGGATCGCTGTGGGAGCAATGCGCAAGGATCGCGGCATTTCACTCAGACCACGCCAGAGCGGCAATATTTGTGGGTAAAGCACTGTCAGCATACAAGAGGCTTGAAGGTCACCATGGCTGCAATTACGCAAGGATGAAGCTCTGGCAAGAAGACGGCACGGACATACCCAGATATGGTAGCACCAACAGAGGTCTCTTTGATCGTACTGATATACTTATTTTCAACCAAAACTGGAGGATCAAGTCTGATATGGTATTCATGCTGGACACCAACTCGTCGGACCACATCCGCCCCTGCGAGTACCGCCGTCGTTCGGTCGTACCTGAGGACCACGTCTCTGAGGAGGAAGGGCCAAAAGACCAAGATTTGTCTGCGCTGATCGAAGAGCTGACGCGAGAGAAGACCGAACTCGACAAGGAGAGGCTGGACAAGGGAAATGCAAAGAACAAGAAAAACAAGAGCAGAAAGAAGAGGAGAAAGGGCAAGGGCAACGCTCGAAAGCCATCGCAGGTCCAGGATGAGGTCTTTCTTCCTGACTCTGACCAGGAGGACGACCAGGGAGCCATCCAAGATACGATAGAGGATGCCGTCTGGGAGACCACCGAGCATAATCCAGCTGCTGCAGAGACCGCATATGGTCTGAACGAGGAGACCTACTCTCATGACGAGGAAGGTTATGATCCGCCTGACGGAGCTTATGATCCAGATGATGAAGCATATAATCCGAACCGTGAAGCGTATGAGGTGGATGAGGAAGCATATGGTCCAAACGAAGAGGCCTATAGTCCGAACGATGAAGCTCATTATCCGGGTGAGGAAGGGTATGATCCTAACGAGGTCGATGGTCCCAACGAGGAAGCCTATCCGAATGAGGAAAACTATGATCCAAATGAGGAGGCCTATGAGCCGGACAACGAAGCATACGATCCGAATGGAGACGCCCAGGATCCGAAAGAGGCTTATTATCCCAGCGCGGAAGCCTATGATGAAGCTGAAGCCTATGGGCCGAATAAGGAAGTTTATGATTCGAACGACAAGGCCCATGATCCTAACGAGGAGGAGCCTATTACGCGAATCTTCGGACAACGACGAGCGACGATTTGACAAGATCAGGGTGACCCGTCGCTGTTTGGTAGGAACTCGTCGTCTGCTCCTACCTCACAGCCTCCGCTGCCCCGCTCAGTACAACACTGAGCGGGATGTATTTGAGCAGTTGACATTCTCGAGATGAGAATGATGGAAAAGACAGAGTGGTTGATATAAGGAGGGCGTCAAGGCCCAACGCTGGCATCGGAAAAAATCAAGAACATACTTAATTCAATAACTAAGTCCTCTGCCAAGCTTGATGGTTTCACGATTGGCTTCGTGGGCGGAGGAGAAGATGCTAGTGGGATGTTTGCGCGCAACAAGCTCATTATGCCGGCCCCTCTAACCACAATCGATGGCTGCCGTGTCTCAACTCTTTGAAGGCAAAGTCCAGATTAGAGCCAGACCTTCTCGGTCTGAGTCACTCCCTGTTATGTGAAAAAGAGTGGACATTGTGTCTTGTTTGAATATGTCCAAAGCTAAACTTTTGATTGTTTACTTCGCAGCCTCCGCTGCCCGCTCAGGGAGATCAAACGTGCACGAGATGGGATAGATCATAATAAGCATATTAACACTCACTTGAAGGGGACATGTTGAATTTGGGAAGTGGATTGGGCTATGTGTACACATAATGGTTGGATAACTTGAAAATTGATTGGTGAAGTTGGATCTGAAGGTTTCATTTTGGTCGTGTGTGGACAACAGAGCGGAGGATGAAGCGGGCGGAGCGGAGAGATGAGCGGAAGGCGGCGCTTATGTCATGCGGTCGGCGGGATCGACGTCTTCGTCGCGACTTCGATCTCGCGCTCTCACAGCTCTGCCTCGCCTCTCCTGGTCTTCTATTCTGGTTCTCTTTGGGTATTGCCTCCAGGTTTTCTCTCTGAAATGCCAGCTAGGTAGTTACAGAATTCAGTCTTTTTCCTCCCTTACCAACAGTCCCACTCCGAGCTCCGAACGCCACATTACGCCTCCGATCCTGCTTCTCCGCACTCCCCAAACCGTACCTCCAGAGCACCTCCATCTGCCCCCGTAACATCTTCAGCGCCAGCTACGATACGTCCAGCGTAGCAATGGCGCACTCGAAACGCAACACCTCCCTCCCCCACTTCACATATTACGAACGGTCCCTCCTTCGTAACACCTGGGGCACGCAACGCGCCCGCCTCACGCGAGAGTCCTTCCTCCCCTTCGGCGCATGTCGACTCTGCCTACAACCCGCACGCGCCCCCGTCGTCGCCTGCGCCACGAATGGCGACCTCTTCTGCCGCGAATGCGCCATTAACGACCTGCTCGCGCAGCACAAGGAGATCAAGCGTTTGGAACGGGAACGCGAGGAAGCGCGAAGGCGACTCGAAGAAGAGGAGGAGAGGACGCTGGAGGAGGCGCGGATGCGGGAGCTCCGGGAGTTTGAGCTCGTCAGCATGGGGCTAGAAGCGACGAGTAATAATCGAAAAAGAAGGGCGGAGGAGGTGGAGGCTATAGGGGCGTTCAAGAAGCGCGAAGTCGAGGTGGACGGGAAGCGGAGGAAGGTGTTTGAGCTGAGCGAGGAGGAGATGAGGCGGGCTGCGCTGCAGGAGCAGGAGAGGTTGAAGAGGGCGTTGAAGCAGGAGAAGGTTGGTTTGTTCATCTATCTACATTCTCTGATGTCTTCGTCCTCTTCGACGTTATGCCAGTATTTTCAAAAGCATGCCGCTGACAGTTGTGTACAGTCTGAATCCAGCAAATCGGCCATCCGCTCCTTCTGGATCCCTACCCTCACGCCCTCGACAGATACCACGGAAGCAACAGCCACCAAACCAGTCAAGCTGACCCCGATCTGCCCGGGCTCGACGGACTCCAATCGCCACACATACTCGCTCAAGGCGCTCGTCGACGTGCACTTTACGGAGGAGAAACCCGAGGATGGGAGCGAGGGCGTCCAGCGCATATGTCCGAGCTGCAAGAAGGTGTTGAATAACGGGCTTAAGGCGATGTGTATGTCCCCTCTTTCATAATGCAACATCTCAGTCCAAACCGGTCCGAGAGCGGGACTGCTATGCACTTGATATTCCAGAAACTGACACCTAGGGATCTAGTGACCAAACCCTGCGGCCACGTCATCTGTTCGCCCTGCGTCTCGAAATTCATGACGCCGCAAATGACCCCCGATCCCCATGCCTCCAAGGAAGAACAGGCTGCCGCGCGCCGGGTGCTGTGCTATGTCTGCGAGACGGACATCACGCCCCCCGAATGCGAGCCCGACGCCAATGGCAAATCCAAATCGAAGTCGAAAGAGAACGGAAAGGAAGGGAAGATCAAACCCGGGCTGGTCGAGATCAGCGCTGAGGGGACGGGGTTTGCTGCCGGAGGGGAGATGGTGGCGGTAAAGCAGGGGGTGGCGTTTCAGTGCTAGCTCCTTTTCATTTTCATTTTCATTTCTTTTTTTTCATGACTTCTATTGTTTATATTTCTATACGGTAATGTTTTCTTCTTCTGTTCAAGTTTATGTGAATGGGTATTGACGGTATAGATTCACGGATGATTTGATGTCGACATTGATGTTGATAGCCTAATTATAGACGGTGGTAAGGTAGAACAGGGAAAGAGAAAGTATTGCTAGGCACTGTCTGTACTTACCATTGAAGCATACCATAGATTCCTATATAGACAAAAGGCAAATCGGCATTTACGTTTCTTGCGAGCTCTGGTGCCATGCAGCGTTGCGTAGAAATATAGAGCCATGCGTCTCACGAGTACTACCTAGTATTTGCAGCACTCTCTTCCACACAACGGCCTCAACATGGACCTATGCTCCTTCAAACCAGCCTTTCTTCTGCTTTTCCCTCCAATGGGTCGTGGTCAGGTATAGGATGTTGTCAGACTGGGCGAACCTAGTAATCCGAAGGTATGATGACGAAGCTCTGATTTTCTTAATCTACCTATCTGACTAGCTATTTATCTCATGAATTATGTGGCCATAAACAAAGGAAAATGCGCGATTATAAGCGAATATAGACCAGGGAAGTATGATATTGCAGGGATCATGGCCTGTGAGAGTCCGGATCGGCTGGTGCTGACTAGGCTGATAAAATTCTTGGCATACCGATAGGTCATAGTGGTAATATTCGGCTGACAGATGTACGATGCTTAGTTAGTTAGTTAAGACTTTAATATCAGATCGGACGGTCTCCGAGAACGTCGGTCGACGTCCGTCTGTCTGCTCCCCATTGCCAGACCCCGCCGCCGATCCGGGGCCGAGCGACCGGCCCGCCGCGGGGCAAGAGGGGCAGGAACGACGACAGACGTCACCGAGGGGGGATTGCACAGAACCCTAGTTTCTTCTCCCTTGCGGTCCTCTACCGATCGAGCAGAGCATCATACACCACCTTTTACAGCACTTCTCGAAATGGTCCTTCCAAAGCCAGCAAACAAGCATGTGCTCAAGGCCTTCGACCTCACGGGCAAGGTCGCGGCCGTGACAGGTAGGTAACCCCGCGTCGGAAGCATACAAGGCAATCCAATAATGGCAGAAGCTCACCATTCTTTCAGGCGGTGCCCGTGGCATTGGTCTCGAGGTCTCTAAGGCCCTTGCGGAAGCCGGTGCGGATGTATGTTTTAAATAGCTAACTCATTTGTTTGCCTGGCATCTGTCGACTAATTATCGTGGCGAACGACCAGGTCGCCCTCATCTACAACACGACCAGGAATGCAGATGCCCTCGCCGCAGAGATTGCATCTGAAAACAAGGTCAAGGCGAGAGCATACAAGGCGGACGTCAGCGACCAGCAGGAAATCGAGCGCACCGTCCAGCAGATCGCAAAAGACTACGGAAGGCTGGATATCATTGTCGTCAACTCGGGGATTACGTCACACAAACCCGCCGAGGACTACACGACTGAGGAGTGGAGCAAGATCATGAAGGTCAACCTCGACGGAGCCTTCTACACTGCGCAGGCCGCAGCGAAGATCTTCAAGGAGCAGGGATACGGGAACGTCATCTTCACCGCTTCTGTCAGCGCGAGCCTCGTGAATCTCCCTCAGAAGCAGGCTGCGGTGAGTCTTATGTTGGATCGAATGCACATGGATGTGCGCTGACTTTTACAGTACAATGCCTCCAAGGCTGGAGTCGTCCAGCTAGCGAAGTGCTTGGCTGTCGAATGGGTCGACTTTTGTCGAGTCAATTGTATCTCGCCAGGCTTCATTGCCACTGACATCCTGGACGTTCATCCCAAGGAGTGGAGACAGACGTGGCATAACATGGTTCCGGCCCGGAGGTTTGCTGACGCTTACGAGCTCAAGGGGGTCAGTGATGCCCTTTCGTTGCATGGGAGACTGATTCCAATTTGCTGACACCCATAGGCGTATGTATTCTGCGCGTCCGACGCATCAAGCTACATGACTGGTGCAAATCTCGTCATCGACGGCGGATATACGCTGCCTTAGAGTTGAAGTAGCAAATACACTTCTGATAGAGCATCGTCCTGGTAGACGTCTTTCGCGTTCGAGAATTGCCATCGTATTATGTCCCGTAATCATAATGTGGGGTATGATTGAGTTTACCTTCATCTGTGACTTAAGAGACTCTCCTAGAAGTAGGGACGCCTTCATACCAAAAAAGTCGATTTATGTGAAAGTTCATGATAGCCCAGACTCCTATTTACGTGAAAAGATGTTGACTTCCTCTGAACCTACTATTCACTAGCAAGAAGTGGAGAGGTCTGATTTCCAATCTGTCTGGGGGTTCTAACAATTTATATATACATTCAGAAGTCGTGTGAGCAGGACTAATCAGATAATATAGACAAATATCAGTAAGAATAAGCAAATATAGCACATGGATATCATTTTTTTACATCATATATCCTTATTTAGTGCTGCAACATTCCTAGTAGAGTCATGGTCTCCAGGCATATAATGAGGGGATGTAATTAATCAGGTCCAGGGAGAATTCAACGGTATGATCCTGGTCCTAGGCGGCGGTAATATATGGCTGACAAAAGAGAGTGACTCGTTAGAAATAGCACAGAGATAAAATATAAATCACAGCTTACAGCATCAAAAGAGAAAGATGCGTGTGGATTTCACAAGGCACTAAAGACAACGCAAAACATATTATTCATTCATTCACTCAATCCATTCCTGGTCGAACCCGTTGCAAATCACGGCAACTTCGCCATTCCTCGGACATAACAGTGCGGAGTCGCTCCTCACGGTTGCCAACTCGAGACACTCCATATTCAGCCAGTCCTGTGGCAAGAAGTAATGACGCTTGACTCGTCCCTTGTAGACGTCGCTCCCGCTCCAGGTCCATGTGCATACCCAGAACTCTCGATCGAGAAAAGCCAGGGTCGACTCGCTGCTGGCATACGAAATGTCAGGTGGAGTGCTGGGTCTCCTTTGAGTAGAGAACGACTTGTGACGTTGCCGGGTCGCATCGCTTATCAAGAAGCCGAGTGGTATCTCGATTCGGGAAAGGATATCGGGCTGCAACAGTGTGAGCGATGTGGGGGCAGCTTCAGCAGTATTCTTCGGGGTTGACTGTATCTCGAATCTCAAAAGATCGGCCATAGGAAGCAACATTAACTGCTTGTTCTTTCTCCTGTTTGTTTTTGTTGTCACTGGTGCTGCTATCTCGAATAATGCATGTCTTGCGTCTGGCGCCATGAAAACTTTGGTGACAGAGTAACCATTTTGCGATATATCCATAGCAGATGGGTATGTAGGGTCACTCCTTGCGGAACTCAGCGATAGAACTTGAAGCGCTTTGTCGAGGGTTGTTCGGTCGAACCGCTGATGGGTGACAGTCTTCATATCGCTCCACTGACATATTCGGATGTGGTCAGTTGCGAATCCAACTACTGAAGTTTTCTCCAATGGATGATTTATCCAGTAATATGAGGCACTTCCTTCAAAAGGAGCCGCGATCCTTTTCGTTGTTTTCACAGACCAGATACTAGTGCCTTTCGTTGTCGACACTAGAAGGAGATCACTTTCAAGGTTCCAGAGCAACTGGCAAATGGAGTCATCTTCCTTGATAACAAGAAGCTCTTTTAGGTGATCTTTTGTCTCTTTCTGGTGAAAACTCATGACGCTGATACGTCGGGTCAGATCGGCAGTCGCGAGGAGAGCTCCATCTTCGCTCCAAGCGATGTTTTCGATAGCCATTAAGGTGGGTGGAGTTTTCATGAGTTGTGTCCCGTCGCTAGTGAATAGTTTGAAAACACCATCTTGGTCGCCTGTGCAATAATAGAGGCTGTTATTGTCCACAGCTAATGCAGTGATCGGCTCTTGCATCTCCGCTGAGGATTCTGAAGCCAACGATACGAGTGTCGAACTCTCCTTTCCACTCAATGTGTCGCTGGCCTTTTCGTCCTCTTCAGCGAGCCGGAGAAGGATATTGGGTTCCCACACGCTGCAGAAGTTATCTCTGAGGTCAAGGATTCGTCCGGTATTTAGACCGATTGCCAGGTCTGTAATTGGAGTGCTGCAGTAAAGCTGATAGATGAGTGCAAAGTGATCAAAATCCCAGATTCTTAAAGTTCCATCACCACTGCCTGTCACGAAAAAATCTCCTTCTGGGCTACATCTAATGTGTACTGCGAGCGATGTTGAAACCTGAATACTGGTCTCAGACGGATGCCACTTAAAGACGCACCCATCGTTGAAAATACCAAGGATGTGCCCCGTAGCAGGATTCCAGCATATTTTCTGTACATCGGTGTAGTTTGCCTGGAGACTTTGTCGGCTTTTGCCTTTGTCTCCTTCCCGCTCGCATCTGCCGAGGAGGCGTGGCTTAGGGTCATCGAGCGCCCATACAGACAATGGAAGTCCTCTGTATGCGAGGGCAACTTGTGTGCCATCGGGGCTGAAATCCACGGCACGAGGGGAATTATTTCGTTGAAATTCGGATGGATCGTGGCGCAGGACACCTTGAAAGGGTTTCCAGCCATTCTCCGGATAGGCGAGAGACATCTTCCTAAATTCAGAATTGTCTAAGCATGCTATAAGTGTATCGTCAGAATTGCCTCGAAATGAAATAGCAAGAGCCCTTGCTTTTCTCTGGTTGTCAACTGAGCATGTGGCCTTTGCCGTAGTGAGGCTCCAAATAATCGTCTTTGAGAGGCTATATGTAGCCATCTTATCCCCGTCATTGCTGAAGCACATTGCAATCACACGCTCCTTGTGTTGGAATATGTTCGCCTCTTCGCAAGTCTCTGAATGGTAAAGGATAACCGAACCATTCGTTGTCAGTACAGCAAAATATCGGTTTACGCACATAATTCTCAGTGGTTCAATGCCGGAGCCGACTGAGAACCTGGCAAGACAGTCGTCCCAGTCATCGTTCGAGAGACCCCTTATTTGGGGGGCCGAATGAAGCTTCGAACCGACCTGTTGGTAAAGGATTGATTTGGGAGGGCAGAAAGCTGGAATCGAGACGAACAAGGCTTTTGGATGCTTGATTAGATGCGCGCCAAATTTCCCGACAATCTTGACTAGATCTGCAGTCCAAGAAGAAAGCATATCCTTTTCTCTCAATCGATGGGTCAATGGGTTCTTGTCAGCGTCGAGCCTGTCACTGTCCTTGAGAAAATCTTTGAGAACTTTTGCTGCTTGAACCACGATACGGAGTTCACCGGCAGCAGACAATATATAAATCCAAGTCAAGCCGGAACCCCCATGAAAGAATTCGCTCAATAGCATAAGTGATTCCTCATTGGATAGCGTGGAGCTCTCCTTCAGGTGATATGGCCATGACATAGCCGCGTAACGTAAAAACGGGTCTGTTAAGGCTTTGTCTACATGAGATCTCGGGATGTCCAGTAAGGAAGATACACACTTTCTGAATATAAAATTATGTGCCTTATGTGGTGAGACGAAAAAATGGAGATCCTCTTTTTTAGTAAGGTACTCCCGGGCGGTCGAGTGAACCATTGAGACTCCTGTTTTTCCAACAACTATGAAGTCTCCGCACAGCCGGCTAATCGTGCTTTTCAAATCAAGCAAATATGAATATTCAGGCTGTAATGCCCTTGACAGCTCTTCAAAGCTCAGGGGTCGCTTTGAGCAAGTGGCCCAGATGAAGATCGTTTTTGCCATCTCTTGGTCTCCGCGCCTCAAACTCTTTGCTAGAGTAGCATCCATACGCCGGTACAGTTCCTCGAGATCGGCAGGGACCTCGTTAATGGCTTCTTCGACGGCATCCTGTGTGTGACATTGCAAAATTTCCTCGAGCACCAAACTCGCCCATAGGAAATTTCCTTCTGCCTTCTCGAGGATTCTCGTCTTCATCCGCTCTTTGAAGGTCGGGTCTCCTAGCATTGATTCCATCTCCTCATTCACATACCTTTGGATGTCGGAATCAGAATTGTCCATTGAAAATAAATCCAATCGCACGGAGTCCCTAATTTTCTCAAATTCCAGAGAAAGCAATTGTGTTGGTCGACTAACCAGGAGTAATCGGATGGGCATCTTTGCAGCAGGTAGATCTGCAAGGAGCCTAACGAACGATTTTGCCTGTTCACACTCATCCAGAGCATCAACAACACAGAAGACAGGTTGGTTATGGTCGATCTTGAACAGATTGTTTGTAAAGACCTTCTGCCATATCAAGCGACTTTCGGCTCTTTGTATATTGAATCCACTGTCAAGCGTGTGCAGTAGACTTTTGCGAAACATAGGCAGATGATTCGCTATTTGGTATGAGAGCGATTTCAAGAGTGTGCTGAGAGATTTCTTTAATTGGTCTCCATACTGAAAGAAGAAGTATGAGCACGGTAAGTCATGCTCCTTGAGGTAATTGATGACAAAAGAAGCTAACACTGACTTCCCGGTGCCGGGTCGACCGGTACACAATAGGACGCGAGATTGTTGGTCACTGCCAGAAATCCAGTTGGTCACGAGTGGGATTTTGAGGAACCATTCACAAGAACCTTCCATCCGGCGCGCAGACAAGGATTCACAATCATCGACTGGTGCATCAGTTATTCCTAGAAAGGTTCCCAGTTTGCGAAGCTCTTCAACGATATCCGAACCGTCAATCTGATGAGTGGTGCCACTAAATTGCTGAACGAGTTCCTGGATGGCATTCTTCACGCTAACATATCCCGGGTCTTCTTGGCTGGAAAATTTGCAGACATTGTGGTGATCTGCATTTAAAGGTTTGATTACTTCGCCAGGATACCCCAAGGTTGAAGAGACTTTGTCAAGCACCATTATCTTCACTGGTCCTACTGCAGTTTCAAGTGTTTCGTAGAAGGAGAAAATTGCAATTTTAGGTGCTATATGTCGGAATTGCTCGTTGATCTCTTCTAGAGTGGTCGAACCCTTTGTCAGTTCAGCAATGTATTGCTTCCGTGAGTGTTTCACGGACACCCTCAGGATCCTGTTTAAGAGTTCCGCGTAGTGCGCAGTGCCGCCGTGTGGAGTCGAAAGGAATATTATGGCACGGATTGAACTTGTGATGCTGTTGTATTGGCTGTCGTTCTGGCCAAGTATACAAGCCTTCTTCACAATAAGACCACCCATTGAATGAGCGACAAATATGATTGGTACCTGGCCAACTTTCATTTTTGAATTCCCATCTCGAACGCTAAATTTCATATCATATAATAGAGTTCTGGCGAAATCCATAATGCGCAGGATGTCTCTATTCGACGAGAACTGGGAATTGTATCCAAATGACCAGATTCGGGCGGTGTTGATATCGGTCTCTTTTGGAAGCCATTCTTTAGGCCAGAATAGGCTGAGGTCTCTATTCCACGACCAACTCCGACGACTGGTTCCACCAAGTCCATGGATGAAGATAATATCCGCTTTGGGGGCAAGCCTGGGCTCGTAGAGTACTCGAAGACCCAAAGGATCCTCTGAATCGCTTGATTGATCCTTAAGATACGCCTGGATATCAGTATCGCCCTTGGCGCCTTCACGACTATCCGATGCTGGTAATGTGCTGGCGTTGGTTCCCGAATCCCCGAGTGTTGAATCACGAGGGGAGTTGATATTCTTGTGGAAGATTCTCTTGTTGTCAGTGTTGCCAGCGTCACCCCGCGAAGCTTCAGCTTGTGCATCTCTTCTCTTCTTTAGGCAAAGTCCACAAAACTGTTGACAATCAGCTTTCTGTAACAAGGACCAAAGATGTATAAATGGTATTAGAAAAGTATACCATGGTGATTCTCTCTCGCTGGAATGTAAGTCATTTCGCATTAGTTCAGCTCAGCCGAGAATGAGGATGAAATGGACCGGACGGCCCACGCCTGATGTGAGAAAGTTCCCTCAGAAAAGCGGCAACCTGACGAGCATGGGTTTCGACAGCCTCATTTTAGCAACAGTGGCCGTCAGGTGTGCGGCTCCCCGCTTCCCCGGCCAGCGTTGCATCTGGCCCGAAGTCAGCTGCCATAGCCCGGAAAGCCCAGCGATGAAAGCTGCAGAAACAGAACTAGCGCAATGCTAGCTGACAGAACATCGACGAGTATATGTGGAAGCTGATGACATGGCCCGCCAATAACTGGACGCCTCGTATTCGGTATATTCGGCATCACCGCGTTCTTCTGTCATGAGCCTCCCTCTGTTAGGTTGTGGCACCGCTGGCTTGCTTTGGTGGCCCGGCTGAGCATCTAGCAGAAGCATTTTCCTTTCTTGGAAGGGTTTATCTGGTTCTATCACGCCAGGATGTTGGGTAGCACTTGGATGCTGATCCCTGTCAGGAATGGCTGCATCGAGATTAGCAATCTTTAGTGCCAAAGAGAACGACATGGACTTCTTGAGTCTGGATTTTTTCAACCTCGTCGCAGTACTTTTGTCCTTGAGTCATTCGAGAGATAAGAGATAGATCTGAGGACAGTCTCCGCCTCTTTGGCACCTTTCTCTCTTTCAAACTCGAGGCGCTATTCCACCTCTTTACGAATAGGATCGGAACGTACGCTAGGTATCTCGCGCGCCGCGAGTTCTGACACGCCAAAATGGAGACAGAATCTACGGTAAAGGATGTAATTCCTGAAGTGGGGGGTAACTGGACTCTTGATGAGAACGTCATCCTCGGTAAAAGAAGAATCCTTTCTTCATGGTGATAAACTTTACATGAACTGATCAAGTACAGCACTTCCCCGAGGCACAAAGATATTGGAAGCTACCACACATGGAACCTCTGCGTGGACTCGCACCGCACGCGTTTCTACAGAAATGGAGGATAGAACGATTAAAGACTACTTTTTAAAGGTCCTTCTCTTCAAGTGCCCCTTAGTCATTGTTGCTGCTGACGGCAGCGATGTGCAGTGTGCCACCGAGGATATTGGAAGAAAAATGATAGAAGGGGAGTTCCACTCTTTGTCAGAGATCCACACGTTGATGCCGACTTTCGCGCCAAAACCATACGCGTGGGGGAAATTCAAAAAGTCGCCGCCTGACACTTATTTTATCCTCATGGATTTTATCGATTTAGAAACGGCAGCAGTTGATGCGATGGAATTTTGCTCCCGTCTTGCACAACTCCACAAAAACAGCACCTCTCCAACGGGAAAATTTGGCTTTCATATTACCACATGCCACGGTCCAAACTGGCAAAACACTGAATGGGAAAGCAGCTGGTGCGTTTATTTTACCAGGCTCTTGAGGCAGTTCTTCAAAAGAGAGATCCAACAGAATGGGCCTTGGCCTGAATATGAAGCGGCCTTCGAAGAGTTTGCGAAGACGGTGATCCCGCAGTTGCTTGAGCCTCTGCAGTCGGACGGGCGTTTCCTCAAGCCATGCCTTGTCCACGGAGATCTCTGGGAAGAGAACACTGGAACCGACCTTGCAACTGGGAGGTCTGTCATTTTCGACCCATCCGTCATGTATGCACACAATGAGTACGAGTTCGAAATGTGGCGACGAGAAATCGTCCGCTTCTCAAAGGTGCATCTACGGAGATACTTTGCTCACATTCCTCCAAGTGAGCCAGTTCATCAATGGGATGACAGGAACAGATTATATTCAATGAAATTTAATCTCGCACATTCGATCGCGCTGCCGGCGACAAAGGATGTGTGTCGGGATATGTGAGTCAAAGTTGCCCTTGTACCTCTATGAATCCACAAACTGATTGCATGGTTAGCGTATTCAAAGACATACGGTACTTTCTTGAGAAGTACGGTAGCAAGACTTATGTCAAAGTCGTGGACATGCCGACAAATAAATTGAGCGACCAACTTCCCAGATGAGGTCACACGAGTGACTGTGACCTAGGATCGGATACTCATATATAGGTATAGTATTCATCCCTTAACATGATGATGAGCCGCTCATGTGGGATGTTTAAGAATTATATAGGGCCACATCTGGTCCGGGAAGGTCACCTCTAGTGTCATAGGCAAAGATACATGTAATGCGGTCGTTTTGTTATGTCTCTTAGTGACGCTTTACGTTTGATCTGGCTTCCTTTTCACTACCTTGCTTACTTCCATCCCCGAGCCACGAAGATAAAGGATGTACTGTGCGAACAGTACATAGTAGTAGACATTATTGAATGCTTCTGTAGGAACCGAGGATAACTAGGAATCAACTTACAAACATCATATTGCAAAAGTACTAATTAGCCCCAATAAGTGAGTCAGGTGGACATATTTGTTTGACGGTCTTGAAGCGGCGGCTAGTCAGGCCCAGGGGATCCCTGTTAGCTATAGTAGTAGTTCAAAAGCTTGTGCTACCCCGCTTTAAATGTAGTATTTTCAAATTCCCAGGCTAATAATGGCCATTTGCGGCTCTTACGAAAATAGAAGCTCTGCCCCATTCACAGAAGGTCCACGTGCTAAAGGACGATTCTTCTTCTATCCTTCTATCGTTCCATTACGGCTGCCTTTTTTTTGTTTTAGACTTCAATCGAAGGTTACTGATGAGGGTGCTACGCTTCTCAAACGGTCTTGTCGCTTATCCATCAAGTTAGATCTCGTTAGAGCCTTGCTATGGAGAGAAATCACGACCAGATTACGCACGAAGATAATAAAGACGAATATACGCAGGACTCAACAGAAAAGCCTACAAATGTAGACAGAAAGGGATCAGAATTAGATTCTGGAGAAACCAACGCCGATCAGGCCACCACAGACCCATCTAACAACGTCTACACGGCATTCAGCACTGCAGAAAAGCGTGGGATAATCTTTCTAATCGCCGTGGCAGGCTTCTTCTCTCCATTCACCGCTTTCATCTACTTCCCCGCCCTGGAGTCCATCGCTGCAGATCTCAATGTGTCCATCCAGCTGATCAACATCACCATCACGATGTATCTTGTCGTTCAGGGTATCATACCGTCCATTTTTGGAAACCTGGCAGACGTCATCGGTCGTCGGCCCATTTATCTCCTGGCATTTTCAATCTACTTGTGCGCAAGTCTGGGCCTGGCTTTCCAGAGATCGTACGCGCTTTTGTTGGTGCTGAGGATGCTTCAGAGTGCTGGAAGTTCTGGTCTGTCTTAGCATTCTATTGCCATGCTCATAGGTGAAAAAAAGCCAGCTGACAGAACAGGGACAATTACACTTGCGTACGGAGTGATAGCGGACATTGCCCCTCCACGACAGCGGGGAGGTTATGTTGGAATCGCACATGTTGGGTATGTAAATCCAAGTTGCTTCGAGTCTAGAGACATGTCGAGCTATTCTGACGAACCGAATGCTAATTCTTCAAAGATTCAACTCAGCACCAAGCCTGGGCCCAATTATCGGGGGTATCGTATCCGACAAACTCGGCTGGAGATGGGTGTTCCGCCTCCTGTGCATCCTTTCCGGCGTATGGCTCGCTGTACTCTTCGTTTTCCTGCCGGAGACTGGAAGAAGAATCGTCGGAAATGGAAGCATTCCGGCTCGAGGAATCCACAAGTCCCTGCTGCAGCATCTCTCATCGAAGAAAAACAAGAGCAACGACACTGATTACCTTCAAGGAAGAAGCAAAAGATCCCTATCCGGCCTCGTAAACCCGCTGCGCTCCATCCGGATGATCTTCCACAAAATCGAAGCACTCGTGCTGTTCTCAAACGCCGTCTTCTACATGCAGTACAGCTGCGTCCAGGCATCGCTGTCCACTCTATTCACGCGGATATATGGGCTGAATGAGATGCAAGTTGGTCTGTCGTATTTGGCTTTCGGCATAGCTTGTGCGATTGCGTCGTACGGCGTTGGTATGGACAGTCTACAACTGAGGGAAAGTATACTGATGGCTCATCGCAGGCAGAATCACGGATCGAGATTACCGCATTACAGCAGCGGCCTACGGGTTCACGACTGACGGTGCGAACGGCGAAGTGCTTTCGTCTTTCCCGCTGGAGAAGGCTCGTTTGCGTGCCGTGTGGTATTACATTGCCATATCGTCCGCATCGACCTTGGGGTATGGCTGGGCTTTGCAAGAGAAAGCGGTGAGACGAAAACAGCAGACTTGGGAGAGCCAAGGCTGACTACTTATATACGTAGCACCTTGCAGTGCCGCTCGTTCTCCAAGCACTTATCGGTTTGACGGTCACGGGTATTTTCAATGTAAGTCAAGTTTCCTGGCTGCTAGCGGTTCATACGAGAAAACAGAAATTATGTACGCTTGCGGTGAATGAGGCTGACAGATATTTGGTTTTCTAACCACAGGTCCTAAACACACTAATGGTCGACCTCCACTCCGAAGATTCCGCAACCGCCAGTGCGGCTGTCAGCATCACCCGCTGCGGCGTGGCGGCAGTAGGAGTATCCGTCCTCCAGATTCTGTTCGATCACATGGGCGTCGGATGGACCTTCACTATCATCGGCGGCCTCTGTTTCGCGACGGTACCTTTACTGCTGGTGGAGAGGTCCAGGGGAATGCGTTGGCGGCAGACAAGACAGGCGAGACGAGAAAATGCAGAAAATCTGCATTCGAGCCGTCAAAGTTGAAAAAAGCAGATAGGTAGGTAGTTTGGTTAAATGTTTGCTCTTAAACAGATACTACTACTAATTAGTTACTACGGAGCTACTAGGTAGTGGTGGCGCCCCCACATAATAATCTAAAGTTTATGTACTCCGGATTTTCGGTCCCCACTTCATCGACTATACAGTATCACTGACAGGGATTACTAAAACGCTCTTACGGGTACATTATGGAATATTTGAATTTCTTACTCTATGCGGCCGATCATGTATTGCGTTAAAGAGATCTAGAGGGACGCTGACGAGCGCGTATCTGTCAAATTTAGAATAATCCTATGCAATGCTTTGCTATGTTGTCTCTCTAAACATACACGATAGATGCACAGATATCGTGGCAAGGAAGAGATAATATAATACACGCGCTATGCAAGCGAAATCATGATGCCTATCTGGCCGCCGTCCGCCGTAACATGCCAGTAGATGACGGGTTCCGGATATACAGGTACATATTCTTATCATATCATTCTTCGGAGACAACATCAATCTTTCCCCTATTCTCTTTCTTTATCTCTAGACTCACCCGCCCCGCTCATGGAATGAGAATGGCTGACGGATTACCGTCCACCCGGCGCAGGCAAAGTCTTCTTGTTGGCGTCCTTGAACTCCTTGACGACGATCTCACACTTGACCTCCTGGCAGAGGCGCTTCCGGCGGCTGGGGTCCAGCTTGGACGCGAACTCGAGACCGCTGGCGCGCTCGACCGCCTCCAGCGGGACCTCGAACTCGGAGAGGCGCTTCTCGTTGGGGATGCGCGCGTTGGGCAGGACGAAGGCGCCCAGGGCGACCTTGCCGTCCGGGCCGGTCCCTTCCTCGGCGTAGATGACCTTGTAGAAGTGCGTGGGGACGGCGACGCTGGGCGGGTTGCCGATGACTTCGTAGGTGACACGCCACTTGCCGTCCGGGTCGCGGTGCGGGAGGTACAGGGGCCCCGTGACGATGCGGACGGACGGGTACTTCTTGGTCAGGCTGCGGCAGAACTCCTCAAAGTGCGCCCAGTAGTCGCGGTTGAAGCCGTCGCCGACCTGCGGGCACATGTTGGTCAGGGCGAAGGTCGCGTCCATGGCCTCCTGCGACCACTTGGCGTCCGCGGCGGGCACCTGGTGGCCGCGGTCGTAGCCCGAGCGGAAGTAGTCGGCCAGCTTGGCGCGGAAGAAGGCCGGGATGGTTGCGTCCTCGAAGAAGTTGCTGTTCTTGCGGTCGGCGTTGTTCAGGGAGAGGGAGTAGGGCGTGATGTGCTCGGCCACCCAGGCCGGGTTGCGCATGCGCCGGTCGTAGGCGCCCGTCAGCGGGAGGCTGCTCAGGGTGTCGTTCACGGGGCCGGGGAAGCCATATTGGAAGATGCCCGCGGGGTCGACGGGCGCGCCGGAGGAGGGCTTGGGCGCGAGAGAGGGCGCCGGGGGCTGGGGAGAGGGGGCCTTGGGTAGCTCGGAGGGCGCTGGCGGCGGGAGAGCAGCCGGAGCAGGAACCGGAGCTGCAACGGGAGGAGGAGGAGCCTGCTGACGGGGCGCCTTGGAGGAGTAGAGAAGCGCGGTCAGGCCGGCGCCAGTGGCAGCGCTGGCGGCGGCGATGGCGGCGAGGGTGACCTTGGACATTTTTCTCTTCTTGTATGCAGTGTCGTTGGAGGTGTCAAGCAGGAAGACAAGAAGGAAGCGAGAGGGACCCTAAGGTAGGTAACACAGAAGAATTGAGCAAGAAAGAGCAGCAAGTAAAAGGGTATCTGAACGCAGAGACACGACCCTGCAGTCCCCGCCTGGGTTCTCTCTCTCGTCCCGCCGCTTCTCGTCTCTCTCTTCTCGTCGTCTCGTCGTCGCTGTCGGGCGGAGAAAAATTATGGAGGAGACGCGAGCCGCGATAAGCTCGGCCAATCGGAGGCCGTGCCTGGCGCCGGACAGATGGACGGAAGAGCAGCAGCAGCAAGAAGACAAAAGCACTGAATAAAAAAGAATGCAAAATGGAAAATAAAGAAAACAGATCTCAAGAGAAAAATGGAATAACCGGGATCTCTGTCCGGTGCTCCCCTTCGATGCAGCATGCCGGCGAATCGTGCGCTTCCTCGGACTGCCGCGGCCCAAGCACGGGATACTCCGCAGCGGTATTACTACATTGGGTATATCTGCGCTTTGCGGTCTTCTTTTCCCATTATTTAACAGATGTATTGAAATTCACGACGTTTAAACCATTCTTTAATGACTCCTTTTTCAAAGAGGACTTCTGCACTATCTGTTCCACAGTTTCCGCAAGCGCTCCGTGACGATATTTCCCTTTCTCCTTACCCAGCGAAACCTGCGCTGGCTGTTGAGTTTTAACTCCTCGAGACAGGGAGAGATCCTGCTATGGTCACTTCAGCCAGCTATGATCCTTTTATGGACTTCAGTATAAACAGATAATAGCACCCTCCAACAACGAACCCAGGTAGTAATCAACCAAACTTGGTATGCGGCCGCTCGAGCAGCGCCCCGTCCAGCTCGATATCCACCTTCTCGTTGTAGAAGCACAGGTAGCCCGCGATGGCCGCCGACTCGCGCAGCGGCATGCGGTAGAACCACACGAAGTCCTTGTACCGCTTCCCGTCCGGCAGCACGACGTCGTAGTACTCGGCCTCGCCCTTGTACGGGCACGGCGTGCGCGTCGTCGAGGGCCGCAGCAAAGACCAGTCGACGATCGCCGTGGGCGGAAGGTAGTAGCGGCAGGGGAGCAGGGTCTCGTAGAGGTGGTAGGAGGCGGCCGCGCTGGCGAGGACGGTGCCGTCGAGCGAGACCTTGATGGGCCGCGTCGAGTGGAGGATGTCGATGCGCTTGAAGGGGTCGCGGGGGTGCACGTAGATGGGGTCGTCTTCTTCGTAGTATTGTTCTGGTTTGCTGGTATCAGTATATCACTTTGATTTCATCCAAAAGGGGGTGGGAATTAATCAATTGAGCAATTGTATACACTTGCCAACCACACCCAACTCCACCCTCACCATCCCCGCCAGCTGGCCCGCGGCCTCCGCCCCGCCTCCGGCCTTGATGCCCTCGAGAAACACAAGGACCCGATCCGTCTCCTTCAATCCCGCCTTCACCGTCAAGATGGCCGCTCGACCGTCTTCCAACTTCTCCTTCTCCTCCCACTGGCACGACTTGAGGTGCTTCAGCGGCACGTAGAACTGCGGATAGTACTCGTGCTCCCACACGTACACGGCGGAGGTGGTGTCGACGATGAAGCTGTCCCCGAAGCGGATCCGGATCCGACGCGGCGTGGGGAGCACTCTCTGGGGGCCGCTGGTTACGAGGCGGCGGGCGAGGGCGTAGAGGCTTGTTGAGTTAGCAACGTATTGGTCTCCCGGAATGTAGCCTGATCTGGATGGAATAGCGCTTACTCGTTCATTTTGCTTCAGTGTATATATACTATGAGGTGTATAAGTTATTATGAGACGACCTGGCTTGGTTTATAGCGGCCTTTTTCGCTTCCGGACATGAAATCCGGAGGGACCGCTGGGGTATGTATGATATACGTCACTGCGGGATTGAGCCGGGGATTATTAGGATGATTGCTTATCAAGGTTCAAGCCGAGATCCATGCATTACTATGCAGCGGATGAAGTGCACAAGGGCAAAGGACATTGCTAGTTGCAGTGCATACCTCGAATACCTGCCTTGACCGTGAGTGAAAAGCGTCCCGACGAGGAAGTACTGTCGCAGGGAATACTAAGATTGATTGCAACCAGAACATCAATCATACTATTATCAACACGTCGGTACCCGTTTATTCTATATGACAGTAGCTAGTATGTGCCAATTGTTCTCCATAGGTCCCATCATGAGTATGTTGATTCGTGACTCGATCGTCCTTTCATACAGAATACGTACACAGTGCATGTATCTGTCAAACGAAGCCACTTTGTTGGAAAGCGTCATCATTTGGATTCGGACTTAGGTGCAATCTTGGTCGTATTTGTCTGGAGGCATATGAAAAACATTGCACCGTGAATTGAAATTATCATATGTAAGCACCTACCTAGATAGTATGCTGAGGCTTTGTATGCAGATGCCTATCTTAGCAGTGCAAGTTCTTGGAAGCAAAGGTAATGGCCAGATAAGGCTTCCTGACGTCGAATTTCATTAGTCGTAAAAGGACAGCGCAATAAGCGCAACCCATGATACATGCTGTGGAGAGGCTGGTCATAGAATCTGGATATTTGTATGTCTCATGTCCCCAAGTAGATTGATGGTAGAGACTGACAGACTCCAGTACCTCTGACAGGCGATCGACTGGCAATGTCAGCCACAAGAACATGACGGTCATGCATACGTGCCAGGGTGCGAGCCATTTCGCAGGACCACGAGAGTTGAAAAGACTTGGAGGGCCGATTTTGCGTTAGATAGGTACATATATCTCTGTTTTTCCATCAAAGCAAGCTGAGTAGTTGTCTCGGAGAAGTTGATGCAGGGTACAACACCATCACACTGCCCCAACGCTTATAAACATCTTGCTCATGCCGGAGGACTCCGATATCCACTTCCACATCATCATCATCAGTACTACTCTCCCATGTGAGCGGCTTTCGACGGCGGTTTGATCACGGAGAACCACCAACCCCGGCCTGCTATAACCAAGAACTTGATCTCCGGGGATAGGATTGCCGTCAAAGGTCCACGAATGGCGAGGACATTATCATTGACGTCAAAGAAAAGGATGGGAAGTAGAATTGTGCAAATTGGACTGAGCACTCAAACTGAATGAAAGTACGCGCATTAGATCATGCGTTGCCTGTGGTTAGACAGAGGAGTTGAAATACAAGCGAACCAATCCGTTGCTTATCAAGGCATGTGATGTGGTGCGCTGTCCTCCGCACGCTATATAAAACGCCCCTGCAGAACGATTTGCGCCCCACAGACTGCTCAGAAGCCATCGATAATAATGTCCGAACAGTGAATGGACCCGGATGACGGGCTTGACAGCCCTCGTTGCCCGACTCGCGACCTGTCGCAGGGGCCAACAGGCTGGCTGCTTAGTCATGGCGCTGCGCGTTCACGGCGCGAGGGACCAACATGGACAGGAACAGAACCGCCCGAGAGACGGACGTGATGGCCCGCAAGATGCGTTCCGGACATCCCAGATGCAGGCCTGTTGTCTCTCTGCTTGTGTGACCTTTGCCTCCGAGCCTGCCTGCTGACTCGTGGGCTCGCCCTCTGTCTCTCTTGTCACGCTGCGTCGCGCCTCCGCCTCGCGCGGACCTTGGTGGAAAGCTAGGGCGGCGTCGGTCTGTCCGTCTGCCTGCGAGAGAACGACAAGCCATACATCCCTTCTGCTGGAGCAGAGACACAGGCTGTCGGCCATGAGGCGCCTATACGGTCTGTCTGCTGCGCTGGGCCCTGCTTGTTGAGGTCGTGCAACGCGTTGCTCTTCTTCCGCGTCTTCTCCTCCCGCTTCCTTCCTCTGACATCACCCGCTGCTCGACCACCTCCGCCATGGCGTCCGCCAACGATACCCGGGGATGGATCATGAGCGGCGTCTCAGGCATCGGTACGTCCCGTCTTTTCCCTTGGCTTCGTCTGGTACCCGCTAACCCTCCGCAGCCTGCGTCCTGGGCTCCGCCGTCATCTGCGTCGACCTGATCCTGCGCAAGTGCGGCGCCCGCAAGAACTTCCAGATCACCAGCAGCAATGCCTTCCTGTCCGCATCGCTCAGCCTGAGCTCCGGCATCATGGTTAGAATTCCCAGGACCCTGAAGTGATCTCGCCCGATGCTGATGGCCCCTTCCCTCTCTCAGCTCTTTTCGTCTCTCTACAGCATGCTGCCCACCTCCAAGAAATACCTCACCCGCGCCGGCTTGTCCGCCCAGGCCTCCGCGTATTCGCTCATCGGGCTGTTCCTGGCCGGAGTTGTCGTCATCCGCATCGTCTCCGGCTTCATCCACCGCTACATCCCATCCCACGTCGTCGATTGCGCCCACACCCACGAGCCGGACTCGGACCTGGAGAGCGGGGACGGCGAGATGGAAGAGCACCGCCATGGCCATATCGCAAAGGGGGCCGGCGACGGTAGCACGGAGCGCACTCCTCTACTTCAGAGGGCGCCTATCCGAGCGTCCAAGTCCACCACCGCTGCCATGATCGAACGAACCGCGGAGGATCGGACGCTGCATGGCAAACCGCCCAAGGACCCTGTACGTCGGTGGAGGCGACAGATCAGTGCGTTGGTCGGCGGCTCTAAAGCCTTATGTGACGAGAATGGCCCGTGTTACGGAGTCTCCGAGACTTGCGGCCAGGAATGCACCAAGACCCTTGGGCGGAAGGTGTCCACAACCTCAATTAACTCTACTCATACCCTTTCCCATCCGCAGACCCTCCAGGTCCCAATGGACCCGCGGGGACCGGCTATGAATGACGACCCGGACGCTCCGCAGACGGTCCGTCACATCTCGGACGGCTGGCTCAGCGCCCCTCCCCGCTCCGAGGGACAGGGCGCGGATTACTTCTACCAGCAATCGATACCTGCAGTGTACGAGCGACAGGCGCCGTCACAATCGGATGGGGATGATCTACCTCCCAAGAGCAGTGGTTCCATGTCGTCGACAACCTTCAAGACTTTCCAGCAACCACCCTCCTCGAGCCAACACCACCACCATGTCCCGCAGAATGCCTTCCTCTCCATCGGCCTGCAGACCTCCCTTGCCATAGCCCTGCATAAGCTCCCAGAGGGCTTCATTACCTTTGCGACGAATCATGCCAACCCCACGCTCGGTCTGACTGTTTTCCTGGCGCTCTTCATCCACAACATCACCGAGGGCTTTGCCATGGCACTGCCGCTCTACCTCGCCCTCAATTCCCGTTGGAAGGCCATATGCTGGTCCAGCATATTGGGAGGCGTGAGCCAGCCGGCCGGTGCGGGTATCGCCGCGCTCTGGATCTGGGCAGCCCACAAGGCGGGGGCCGGTGGCCATGCCACATTGGGTACCTCGTGGGGTGTATATGGAGGCATGTTCGCGGCCACTGCGGGTGTCATGACATCGGTCGCGCTGCAGCTGTTCAGTGAAGGCCTGGGGTTGACGCATAACCGGGGCCTCTGCATCGGGTCTGCAATAATGGGCATGGGCATTTTGGGACTAAGTTTCGCCTTGACAGCGTAGCATTGTCTGGATAACTTAACATTAACATGGCCCGAGTTTGGATTGTACTTGGTTGGCGTTCTGCGTGATGCGTCATTGATTGCCTTTTGTTGTCCCCTTCTCATTCTTATCGGTTATACGGGATTATACGGATTGGTCGGTGAAGCTCACGGTCCCTTGCCTTGCATTGCCTTATATCGAGAAAGGGAGCGTTCGGAGTTGACTTGGTCTATAATTGTTTTGGCTTTACTCTCGGGTATCATTATCATCAGTGGCACCGGTACAACTGTCAAGTATACATTCCGTTATGTCAGACCAGAACCAGTCATATTGGCGGTTTGGATGGGATCATTTGTATAGGCCGGTACGGAAAGGGTACAAATATACGGTACAAGGAGTTTTTTTTTTTTGCTCTGCTCGTTTTTGACTTGGAGAGTTTTGATAGAACAAACCAGAATTGCAAAACTGGAAGGGAATGGAATAGAATAAACAATCAGATTGAAAATAATATTGGTTTTGAAAGTGACATGGTTCAATTGAGTGATTGTTCGATTAAACATAATTGCCCAGCCCTAACCCGTACCTATTTACTTTCCAAATTAGGTAAGTATACAATTAGGGCACTGCTCCGACCCCGGACAAAGCTCGACTAGGACACCAATAACCAGCGATTTCGACTTGCCTTACTACTTAGTAACGTATAGCGTCGCGGATGGAGATGGCAAACTTTCAGATTGCTTAATCTATCTATTCCTCTTTGTTCTCGCTGGATATATATGGTTCCCAACCGATAGATAATACAGTATGTACATACAAATGCGAATCCCAACGCCAATATCAAACGCCCGCGCCATGCAATTAACGTAATGCAAATACAACACGATATAGTTCCACGCCGTCCGTCCCGTAACATAGACAGATAGATATCCATAAACATGAAAGAATGGCTTTTGCGCAAAAGGAAAAATAAATGACTAACCCTTCCCTTGCTCGCGCTCCCTCGCGGCCGCCTCCTCCCGCTCCCGCTTCCGCGCCAGATAGCGCTCCCGCGCGCTCGACACCTCGCTCTCCGTCTTGCGGCTGCGCAGGCGCTCCGCGAGCTCGCGCTGCCGCGCCGCCTCGGCCTCCTCCTCGCGCCGGGTGCGCTCCTCCAGCTGCTTGGCGATGAGCTCCGTCTGCCGCGCGCGCTGGGCGTCGCGGGCGGAGTACGCGTCGGACGGTCCTGCACCGGGGCGGGAGGCTGCTGCAGTAGCAGTAGTACTTGTTGTGGAAGGGGTTGTGGCGGAAGGTTTGGGTTTCGGTTTCTGCGGCACGTTGAGACCCGCGGAGAGGAGCTGGCGCTTGTCGACGACCTGGCCCTCGTCGTTGAGGATGATGTTGGCGCCTTTTGCGTTGAGCTCTGCCGCGATTTCCGCCTCTGTCTTTTCCCTTTCTTCTTCTTCTTCTTGTTGTTGTCCCTCGACGATCTCGCCGGCTTTCACCTTCTCCGCCGCCTCCTGCGCCGCGCGCATCGCCTCCCCGTGCTTTTCTTCTCCTCTGGCAAGCATATCCCGGTAGAAACTAACCATGCCCGCCCCGGCGTTCCGCCTTCTCTTTTCCTCCTCTTCCTGCTCCTTCCGCTTCTCCTCCTCCTCGATCCGCCGCATCTCCTCCATCTGCGCCTTGTACGCGGCCGTCACGAACTTCTCCTTGTCCGCGAACTCGTCGCCCTCGGCCTCGCGCTCGCGCTGCAGCTTCCTGTCGCGCGCGCGCAGCTGGTCCCGCTTGCGGATCTCCGCGCTGCGCAGCAGCGAGGCCATGTAGCGCGGGCCGGAGTTTGCATTGTCTGCAGTGTTGGATTTGGATTTCTTGTGGATGCTGTCGTAGATGGCGTCGTAGGAGTAGATGGACGGGTCGAGGTCCTGCGCCTCCTTGGCGTGCTTGGTGCTGCTGTGGAGGACGGAGAGGTTCGCGTAGTCTTTGTTAGTGCCGGTGAAGCGGGGCTTGGATTTGGATTTGCCGTCGGCGTTTTCGCCTTCTTGGTTCTCAGCCGTGTTCTCATCCTCGTCGTCATCGTCCGCGAATATGGAGTTCTTGAGCGGTTTCAGGGCCGGGGCCGGTTTGCCGCCGTTTAGACCCGGTTTGCGCTTCGATGCCGGCTCTTCCTCCTCTTTCCCTTCCGCTTTCTTTGATTCCTTACTTTGTGGTTGCGGTTCTGGAGGTTTCGTCTCTTCGAGTCCGCCTATTTCCGTGATCTCGATCTCGTTGCCCGTGTCTTTGCCGCCCTTCCCCTCGTCCTCGGAGTCCGAATCGAAGATGGTCTTCTTGCGCTTCTGGCCCGCGGCGAGGTTGGGTTTGCCGCCCAAGGATGGCGGCTGCTGCTGCTTCTTGTTCGGCAGGTTCAGGCCGTATTGGAGTGTTGGAGGCGCCATGGTCGATTTTTCGACGGAGAATCAACCGGGGGAGCTTGGATGTCTACCGCGATTGTGTCACGGGAGAGGACAGTGTCGCGGGGGATAAACACAAACGATCAGGGGTATCAGAAACAAGATCGTCTGTGCTCCATGGATGCCTGGGAAGAGGTGTGGTGTCCGGACGCGCGTGTCCCAAAAACGGGTTGTTGTTTGCGCCTTCGTCGCGGCGGAGGTGAGCAGTGTTAGCGGAGCAGTTGATGGTCCTGCCGCCTGCAGCGGAGATCACGTGATATAGCAGCTTCTTCCCGCGCCAAGCCCTGACATAGATGTGGGGGAATGGGCTAACCGGTAAGAGGTTAGCGCCGCGTACTTGGCATCTTCCTGGGCCCCCACTACGGAGCTCCAGCAGCCTCCAGAGTCCAGGCGAGCTGAGCTGGGGACGAAGGTCCGAGAGCTATCTCCTAGTCTAACAATTAAAGATAGATTCTAAGGGCTAGAACGCTCTGTGGCGTGGACAGAATGCGGGGGAAGTGGTCTAGACCGTCAAAGATGCATCACGTACACAGGACCAAGCTGACGGCCCGTCTGAGGGCCGTTTTATCAGTGAGTTCAAACTTGAGCCCATCTTGATATGATGGTGGAAATGTTTTGGAGTGCGCTAGAGCTATGCAATTACCCCGGGTTTTCGCATACTGGGAGCCCGTGCCCGTGGTCAACCTCGGGAATTCAAGGTCGATTTTCAGAAGATCGCCAAGCTTCCGCGTGAATGTGGGGAAGCAGAGTACGCTAGGCCATTGACCTGAAGCCAACGGAGTAGTGATTTCCCTGTTCATGGATAGTCTGATTTGAACGCCTGTAGGAGTTGTGATTTCATTGGTCTGTTCTCGAACAAGATGGTCGAGAATTTGCACAAGTCCGAGATATCTCAATTCAACAGAGATATCCTCGGGTGCTCTCATTCACCTTACAGTGCAGCATTAACACAGGACAGGGTAATACGACGTCACTATTTCCTTGAAAGGCAGAAGTAGTGATAAGATGTAGTGGTGTTGGTTCAACTAATAATCCTGTCCTCCGGTTAGAAATTTGCCTGTTACGACGGTTAACCACCTACCTAGGTAATTACCCCAATTATTCTCCACAGTACTGCACTTTCTGGGACCATAGAGGAACCAGGAAAGAGATCAACCATGAACCTGATTCAACTGAAGTTTGTCAGAGCAGAGTGAAAATTACTCCTAATATTTGAAAGCGATTAGCCGATGTTTTGAGCATGAATACTTGAAAATATGAGTATAACGGCAGATATTGCTCGTATGGTGATACTACAGACATATACGACATGCTGTGTCATAAAGGTCGAGTGGTCGCCTTGTTGCTCCTCGAGCCGACGATTCAAGGGTCGCATATTTTTATATTGTCAACGTTACTGTATTGTACATATTGAAGACTAACCCACAACTGACAGCATATTTACAAAGATATATAAGCAAAGACTAAAGGTTATAGCTTAATGATAACTCAGATATGCAACTCTGATTTCATGATAGAACTTAGCGGTGTTGGATAGAGGGGATGCAGTCGCGGAAATATCTCCGATACGCTTATCACTGTCACGTGCATCTGACGACAAGCTCCGCAAATACGGAGTAGACTTAGCCCCAGCGTCTCGACTCTCAGATGCGCAGCAAGCCTCCCTAAGAATAATAGCTATAAGCAGCGTCTCACCATGTCCTACTACTTTACGATCCTCTCGCCCACGGACGTCCCCCTCTTCAGCCTCACCTTCGGCACGTCCAAGGCCGGCGGGGACGGCGTTGCGCGATTCCGCTTCCCGGACTCGGCGCGGTACATGAACCAGTTCATCGTCCACTCCAGCCTGGATATCATTGAGGAGGCGCAGTGGACGAATGGGAATATGTATGTTCATATATGCCCCCCTCCCCCTCCTTCTCGTCTGGCATCGCTAGCCCTTTCCAACTCATGCAACAGCGACGACTAACTCGAATGTTCGATGAACATAATAGGTACCTCAAACACATCGACACCTACCCGCCCATGTCGGCCTACATCTCCGCCTTCCTGACCGGCTCCGGCGTGCGCTTCATCCTGCTGCACCAGCCGCCCCAGCTGCCCACCGCCTCCTCCTCCTCCGCCTCGGACCGCTCGTCCGTGATGGGCTCGACCTTCTCCGCGTCGGCCCTGGGCGGCGGCTCGTCGCGCGCCTCGTCCACCTCGGTCGCGGCCAACCCGACGTCGCCGCAGACCGAGGAGGCCATCCGGCAGTTCATGCACGAAGTGTACGAGAACTTCGTCAAGACGGTCATGAGCCCGTTCTACCGGCACGGGATGGAGATCAAGAGCCCCGTGTTCCGGTCGCGGGTCGTGGCAGCGGGGAGGAAGTGGTTGTAGACCTTTTTTTCCTCCTTTTTTCCCGATTTTTTTCGCGATAGATAGGAGGGGACAAACGATGTCTCGAAAGTGGTTATCTATGTGTATGGCGTTTAGGGGTAACTTTTTGTTATACTTTTATACATGTGCCTATCATGAAGGTCTAACACGATATAGAAGTACAGATCGGATTTCGGATCTGCTAATATGATACCCACTCAAAGTCGAAGATCAATCATTGCATGTCTGGCTGTCGTGTCTTTCTGGGTGTTGCTACATAACAAATGTTTTGTCAGAGACAATTGCATTGTCAAAGACTGGCGAAACTTCTTGAACTAAAACTCAATATTCTAGGCAGACGAAGCGAAGAGTCCGTGTCTCCCATTCAGACAATTGGGGGAAAAAAGAGAGAGAGAAATTAAGAAATAAAGACTGAAGGAAGATTCATGGCTAGAACATAGACAGGCCGAGCACAAAGTACCCTCCTTACTCAACTCCGTAACGCCAGCCGAAAAAAGGGAAAACCCAGACATCGTATCCGAGAACGCCCAACAAAGGGCGGATTGGCTCTATCGAGGGAAGGAACGGCTTCCTCAAACAGCCATATGGGGCGCGAGCTTCTTCACGGTCACGTTCTTGAAGTTCTCGATCGCATGCACCACATCGTCTAACTTTGCAACCGCACCGAAAATACCGCCTTCCGCCTTGATGGACTCGCATGTACTTGCATGTAGAGACGGATCACTTGCAGCACAGCCATCCTCCACGAGGACGCAATCGAAGCCTCTGTCGTTTGCTTCTCTCATTGTGGTAAACACGCAGACATCAGTGGTCACGCCGCAGAGAACAAGGTTCTTGATGCCCTTATTGCGAAGGAGCAGTTCGAAGTCCGTGTATTGAAAGGCCCCCCGGCCGGGTTTATCGATAATAGGTTCTCCTGGAACAGGATACAGTTCATCAACAATATCATGGCCGGGCTCTCCGCGAATTAGAAGCCGTCCCATAGGACCCTGAGAGCCAATTCCAAGCCCGGAAGTATTGTTACGGGAACGGTAGGCTTCTCGACTGGAGAGTGTTGAGAGATCGGGTCGGTGGCCTAACAGAACATCAGCGTCGGTTTTATCGCGACTACTCATTGCTCAACCCATTATTTACCTTCACGTGTATGGTAAACTGGGAATCCAGCAGCACGGAATGTGTGAAGTAGACGTTGCAGCTTTGGAATGAGAGCCCGGTTGGCAGAGATGTCATAGCCCTGGTATTCCATGTATCCACCTGGTGCGCAGACTGAACTCGGGTCAGCGGCGGATTCCAGCGAAAACGAAAGCAGTATGGCAATAGACATACAATCCTTCTGCATATCGATAATAACAAGCGCTGTCGTAAAAGGTGTCATCGTAGCATCATGGGGCCAATCATACGGCACTGCCGTGATCTGACCCTTCTTGACCTTGTGGTGCGGGACCTGACGAGGCCGGTCAACGACTGGTCCGTGATTGTGCGTCGGGTTCAGGACCGTCAAGGTCCAAATCCCAGGAGTGCCCGCCGCGACCAGCATGAACGGGCAGTCCATCAAACGAGAGGTTCTCTTGCGCTTCCTGGTCTCTTCTGTGAGGCCATTCCTCGGACGGTATTGCCCGCCACGATCGCAGCGTAGCCATATCTTCGCGGTCCGTCCGGGCTTCTTCTCTGTCGGGGTACTCGATGACTTAACAACGACGTTATACCCATGGGCCTTGCCATGCGCTTGGACTGCAGAGAGGAGAGACGCCCTTCACATGTCAAAGCAATTAGCACATGCCTTGCCATTTGCTGGAACCGCAAACATGAACTCGAGGGCGGAGTGTGGCGCGAAGAGGGCAGACACACTTGTCGGGATAAGTTCCCTCGGGCGGCGGGATCATCTCCATGGCCGCATCGGGGATGTCTTGCAGGTCGCTTGGCGCATCGAGATTGAGGTCTGCGGAGTCGGCCATGGAGACGGAACTGGCGGATGTGCAACGGAAAGCCCAAGCTCTCCCCGGAGCGTCAGCACCATCGTCTCCTCATCAGAAGTAGACGCCTGAAAAGATAACTGAACGCACATCGAGACGAGACGGCTCTAGTGCGTGGAAGCAGCAGCGACGAAAACGGACAGCAGGAAAGCATCGTGCGTGGACGTAGACAACAGGTGCATGGCGGCACGGTGGAGCAGAAGTCGAGGCCGGAAACGTCCCGCACCACAGGGCGAGGGCGAATCCAGGAACAGCAACGGGGACGCAGCAAGGCAGGAGAGCAGCGACTTACCGATTGCCCAGGAGCCAGAGTCGAAAGGCCCGGTGATCGCCTGGTCGCGAGACGGGGACGCACGGCGAGATGGCCAGATGCTCTGGCTGCGTAGGGCAGACAGCAGAGACGATGCAGGTGTGAGGCGGAGGGTGCGGCGCATCCCGCGCTAGCCGCCTTGGGACGGGCCGCCTGGGCCCCTGACGACGAAACATCAACATCCCCATCTCACCGACGCTGTCGTCGACTCGTGGGCCGTGGTATGGGATGCCAACATCCCGTCGACCATCTCCGTTCGACATCGACGACGCGACAGCCCCTCGGTGAGGGGTGGTCTCTCGAAAGCTAAGTCCAAGGGCGTCCTGCTCTCCCTGCCTGTGCGTCTATCGGAGCACTGTCGCATCCGGCTTGCGACACTCCCCCCCTCCCCCCGGGGCCTCCTTCATCTCAGGTTATCACGCCGGTCCCACGTGGCCGTGACCGGGCTTAGAAGAGGGGGCCATCGTATTCACCGCGTCGGGACCGCCGTTTTCCATCCTCATCTCCAGTATCGACGGCCATCGTCTCCCGAGTCCGCTTATCTTGCTCGACCATCCTTGGTGCCTGAGACGGTCTCCCATCCAGCTTGGCAACTATGCCTGCCGCCGATGAACATCATTCCCCACCGCGCGCTGCGAACTCCATCGAGGAAGAGCTCGCATACTACAAGTCCCAATATGAGCAGCTCGAGGCCGAGCTGGCGGACTTCCAAGCCTCGAGCCGCGAGCTGGAGGCGGAGCTGGAGAAGGATATCGAGGCCTCTGAGAAGCGAGAGCGGCAGTTAAAGGAGAAAGTCGAGAGTCTTCGCTACGAGGTCGAGGAATGGAAGGTCAGTATTTAGTGGATCCCGTGATGATCCCGCGTGGGTTCTCCAGCATGGAATTTTCTGCTAAACCCCTTTAACAGACCAAATACAAGCAGGCCAAGGCAGAGGCCAACGCGGTCCAGAGTAACCTGCAGAAGGAGATTACCAATTTACGGGAAGCCAATCGTGCTCTGCAGTTGAAGCTGAGAGATATCGAAGTTGCCAATGACGACTACGAGCGCCAAGCTCGGAACACGACATCGTCTCTGGAGGATCTGGAGTCCAAGTACAACATGGCCATAGAAAGAGGGGTATTGCTGGAGGAAGAAATCAGGAATGGAGAGCGGGAACGCGAGGCTCTGCGTATCGAGGCCCAGCGTCTGCGCGACGAACTCTCGGACCTGAAGATTGAAACCGATATAATCCAAGAGAAACTCAGAAGGGCAGAATATCAGGCAAGCAGACGCCGGCGGCCAGCTCCCTTGGACTCTGGCCGTGCAGCTCCCCACACGCCAGACGTGGCAGAGCATTCACCAGTCACTTCAGTGTCTTCTACTATTGCAACTCCTCCGGCAAAATCTTCCGTTACGTCCATTACCCCTCCTTCTCCGCCAGTCTCAGAGTCATCTCGCAAGCCTGGCACCGGCCATGCGAGATCGAGAACGTCAATAACGGATTTGGACGCTCTTCCCCAGCCCGAATACGGCTCACAGGGCCGGCGTCATGCTAGGGCACCGTCTATTCCTAGTAGCAACGGCCGTTCCCCATCGATCAGTTCTCACGCCACTGCTTCCCGGTTTAGTACCTCCTCCCAGTACTCAGGCATGCCGAAATCTGGATCGCTGTACCAAATCCGTGGCCTCATCGGAAAGATGCAGAAACTCGAGGAAAGAGTCCAGTCTGCAAAGTCCAGGCTTCCCCCGCCTGCGGATACCCATTCCCGGGCATCTACACGCACGGAGTCAGTGAGCCAGAGTGCTATTCCTCATACCGTTACTGTCAGGAGCTCCAGGAAGCGGACGAGTGGCAGTAGTCTCAGCTCTTCCGTTCGCGATGGCGACACGACTACGACTCTCTCTTATACCACACAGGGACGACAGTCTATCGGCCATGGTGACAGCCGGCCGAGCAGTCGTACCAGCTATTCCAGCCGCGGCTCGTTCAGCTACAGCACGTATACTAGTGGCATCCCCCAACCTTACACTGAGAGTCGCAACAGGACCTCGACCTCGCACTACTCGACCAACTCAACGAGCGACAACCACAGGCCTAGGTCATCCATGAGTAACTATGGAGCACCCAGCAACAACTACTCTGGCAGCATGGCACACATCCACGAGAATGGCGACGTCACCCTTCCCATCACCACTCCCACGATTCGCAGGGGTAGTACGTTCAGCAGGGAGAGCCCCGGCTCCCGGTCATCCATCCCCACGCCTGGTGGCCTCAAGAAGCGACCCAGTGGTGTAATGTCGACCATCCGCGCCCCCCAGAAGATCAGCTCGGGGTTGGATCGGAGGGACAGCGACATGGGACGCTCGGGGCGCTCGGGACGGTCGGGACGCTCAGAACGCACCAGCACAATTAACTCGTATGGTGATCTTGGCGAGACATGGTAGGCTATGCAGAGTTCCCACTTCCACTCACTTCCGTCCGAAGAATGAGTTTTATGGTTTCTTATGATGTTTACGGCTGGCATCTATGGGTTTCCTTTTTCTACTTTCCTTTGACGCTTTTTCCTTTGTCTTATTTCTGGCGAGGTGCTGTTTGAGCATCGGTGTGCGCCGCAGGAACTTTTCTTCAGGGACCATACGTCTGGGTTTTTTTGGATCCCATTTGAGGATGGACCCGGCGCGTCTTCCTTTCTTGCAGATAATACCACGGGTAGTAAGTATACTCTTGATCAGGCGAAACGGGAAGGGGGCAACGTGTGTTCTTCTTCCCTGTCAGCAGGTGGATTCCCCCCTGCCTCCACGGAGAGCAGGAGGCCCTGCGACGTCCAGGCTGTATCCCAGCGAGAAGCTCAAGGTTCGAGTTTTCCTTTGTGACTTTTTTTTCGTGTTAGGCGTTTTTGATAATACCCACCTGGACAGAATCGAATCTATCGTTGTCTTGAGATGATCCATTCCCGGGGTAGCACTGTAGATGGAATAAAAAAAAATTCTCTCCCTCGTATTCGAGACACAAAGCTGTGGAACTGTCTGACATCAGCGTTCAGCTCTGCTCGGACCAGGTATGCCCGAATCCGGGAATCAACCTCAGCGACGCGAGACGTGCTGAGGCTTTATACCGTGGCGGTAACCGTGCACGCGGCCTGCCCCGTATGTCATGCAGAGACGGAGCAGCACGGGCTTGGGGATCAGCCCTCTGCCCTCCTTCCGCCCGACAGCCCCAGCGAGGGACGATCCTCGGGCCCAACGCCCTCGTCGGCCCTTCTGCTGGCCCGCGCGGGCGCGGCCAGGGCCAACGCCGTCCGCATCGGGTTTAGCGCAGATCACGCGCGGCGGGTGCCATGGTGGCCCCTCGTCCGGAGCATCGGATTCGTTGAGGGAGCTCAACCGAGTCACGGGACGGCACAAAAAGAGCGTGTTGTGCTGACCATCCCCGGAAGACGGTTCCCCAGTGTGGCTTCCGTATATACCGAGTATGTACATGTCAGGGGAAAAAGGCCCGAAGGGTCGTTTGTTGTAGGGAAGAGAGAAATGGCCGAGTGTTCTGTCCGGTATATACGGTGCCATCGTTACTACTGTATCCAGTCTGCACAGTATGTGTTGGCAAGGGCAGCGCGCAGAGCCCGTAGACCGCCTATGCACAATTAATTATTCTGATGGGCCCTGGAAATCTGGTGGGAAGCGGAGCAGCCCTAGACCAGACGTCACGGGCCCAACAAGCTCTGGAGTTGGGGAACGCTGCTGCAGAAAAGGTCCGCGCCGAGAAGGATCTTTGGCCGGCTTTGGGGCGCGGCGACACACACGGCCCGACCTTTGGGGACCAGAGCACTCGACCTGATATTAACGCCTGCGGGCTGCCACGACTGCAACGCCTTTCTGCCTTGTGCACACACACAATTCCTTCTCGTCCCTGTCCCTGTCCACCCTGCTGGAGGTTGGCAAGTAGCGGCTTCCTTGCCCTACCGTTCACTAATCAATCCCCCTTCATCCCATCCCCTTACCGCCTTTCCTCCTCCCCTCCCGTCTACTCAGCTCAGCTCCCCCTCTCTCCTCGCCTTCACGCACACCCCCCGCGGCTGCCAATCCGGACGTGAAGAGGACGTTCTTCTCCTCAATCCTCTCGTCTTCCCTCCTCCTTCATGAAAGGAACGTTTTGACGCCTTTAATTCCCACTCTACGTGCATGATTGCGGCGTCCTGAGGCTCTAGGACACTCCGGTTTCTCTTCTCCCCGATATCCATTCCCACCACCCACCATCCTCACCGCAGAGTGTCTCCTCGATCTTGCCTTCCGCTCGATTCCAGCGCCTCCTGTACAATAATCTGCATGGGAAGAGTCTGAATTCACGGCTGCAACCATGGGTGTCACGAACGGAACCACCGAAGCCAACGGCCACCCCAGCTCCTTCGCTGCGAAGCACAACCTGCCCTCCCACTTCATCGGTGGGAACCACCTGGGCGTGGCCCCGCCGAGCGCGGTCAAGGACTTCGTAGCGAAGCATGACGGCCACTCGGTCATCACTTCGGTTAGTCGACACACGGGCCATTTCGACCGTCAATTGCCTGCAGGGGGATCCGTGCCCCGTGGCATCATGACTTGCGTTAGCACAAATGGAGTACTGAGTACTGACGTCTGTGGTGACTTTGTAGGTGCTCATCGCCAACAACGGTATCGCCGCAGTGAAGGAGATCCGTTCCGTACGAAAATGGGCCTACGAGACCTTTGGCAACGAGCGTGCCATCCAATTCACCGTGATGGCCACGCCGGAGGATCTGCAAGCGAATGCCGATTACATTCGCATGGCGGATCAATATGTTGAGGTACGACCAATTGCACGCCAGGCTTCCAGGCGGGACTATCGTTTATCGCCTACCAAGCTCTTCCCGAGACGGGAAGGAGTTCTCTCCCTATTCTGGACCTGCTGACGGAGCTTTCACAGGTCCCGGGTGGAACGAATAATAACAACTACGCGAACGTGGAACTGATCGTAGATATCGCGGAGAGAATGGATGTCCACGCCGTCTGGGCTGGATGGTAAGCTGCACCGAGCGCCGATAGAGGAGGAATTGTCTGTGCATGTCTCTGACCTGCCGAACAGGGGACATGCTTCGGAGAACCCCCGGCTGCCGGAAGCGCTTGCGGCCTCCCCGAAGAAGATCCTCTTCATCGGGCCCCCAGGCTCAGCCATGCGCTCGCTGGGCGACAAGATCTCGTCGACGATTGTTGCGCAGCACGCAGGGGTTCCCTGCATACCGTGGTCGGGGTCCGGCGTCGACGAGGTGAAAATTGACGAGAACGGCTTCGTCACCGTGGAAGATCACGTGTACGACAAGGCATGCACCCATTCTCCGGAAGAGGGCCTTGAGAAGGCGCGGGAAATCGGATTCCCCGTCATGATCAAAGCCTCCGAAGGAGGAGGTGGTAAAGGTATCCGAAAAGTCGAGAAGGAGGAAGATTTCATCAGCATGTACAATGCTGCGGCAAACGAAATTCCTGGGTCGCCAATCTTCATCATGAAGCTCGCTGGTGACGCGAGACATCTCGAGGTGCAGCTGCTTGCTGACCAGTACGGAAACAACATCTCTCTCTTCGGACGAGACTGCTCGGTACAGCGTCGACACCAGAAGATCATCGAGGAAGCTCCCGTGACCATTGCAAAGCCGAGCACTTTCCAGGAGATGGAACGTGCTGCGGTCAGTCTCGGGAAGCTGGTGGGCTATGTTTCTGCGGGGACGGTCGAGTATCTATACTCTCATGCGGACGACAAGTTCTATTTCCTGGAATTGAACCCTCGTCTGCAGGTCGAACATCCCACCACCGAGATGGTCACTGGGGTCAACCTACCGGCAGCTCAGCTTCAGATTGCCATGGGTATCCCGTTGCATCGTATTCGTGACATCCGTCTGCTGTACGGTGTGGACCCCAACGCGTCTTCGGAGATCGACTTTGACTTCTCCAATGAAGAGAGCTACAAGGTCCAGCGCCGACCGCAGCCAAAGGGCCACACCACTGCCTGCCGAATCACCTCGGAGGACCCCGGTGAAGGCTTCAAGCCATCCAGCGGTACCATACATGACCTGAACTTCCGAAGTTCGTCCAACGTCTGGGGTTACTTCTCGGTTAGTTCCTCGGGTGGAATCCACAGCTACTCGGACAGCCAGTTCGGTCACATCTTTGCCTATGGCGAGAATCGATCGGCGTCTAGAAAGAATATGGTTGTCGCGCTGAAGGAGTTGAGTATCCGTGGCGACTTCAGGACGACCGTCGAATACTTGATCAAGCTGCTGGAAACGCCAGCCTTCGAGGAGAACACGATCACGACCGGATGGCTCGACCAATTGATCTCCAACAAGTTGACCGCGGAGCGGCCGGACCCGATGATTGCGGTCATTTGTGGCGCAGTGACCAAAGCCCATCTAGCCAGTGAGGCGTGCATCGCGGAATACCGAAAGGGACTGGAAAAGGGTCAGGTCCCCTCAAAGGAGGTCCTGAAGACGGTCTTTCCGGTGGATTTCATCTACGAGGGCTTGAGATACAAGTTCACGGCGACCAGAGCGGGTCTGGACACCTACCACCTCTTCATCAACGGGTCGAAATGCTCTGTTGGTGTTCGCGCTTTGGCAGACGGTGGATTGCTCGTTCTGCTGAATGGACGAAGCCACAATGTGTACTGGAAGGAAGAAGCTGCCGCCACCCGTCTGAGCGTCGATGGCAAGACATGTCTGCTCGAGCAGGAAAACGATCCTACTCAACTCCGTACTCCCAGCCCAGGAAAGCTTGTCAAGTTTACCGTCGAGAATGGAGAGCATGTCAAGGCGGGGCAGACTTACGCCGAAGTTGAGGTGATGAAGATGTATATGCCCCTGATTGCTCAGGAGGACGGTATCGTGCAGCTCATCAAGCAACCCGGTGCTACCCTGGAAGCAGGTGACATTCTTGGAATCATTGCCTTGGATGATCCCTCTCGCGTGAAGCATGCTCAGCCATTCACGGGGCAGCTCCCTGATCTCGGTCCTCCTCAGGTCGTTGGTAACAAGCCGCCGCAGAGATTCGTGCTCCTCCACAGCATCCTTGAGAACATTCTCAAGGGGTTCGACAACCAAGTGATTATGGGCACGACTCTGAAGGAATTGGTCGAGGTCCTGCGTGACCCTGAGCTTCCCTACGGAGAGTGGAACGCTCAGTTCTCTGCCCTGCACTCTCGGATGCCTCAAAAGTTGGATGTCCAGCTTACGCAGATCGTTGACCGGGCGAAGGCACGGAAGAGCGAATTCCCCGCGAAGCAGCTCCAGAAGACCATTTCAAGATTTATTGAGGAGAATGTCAACCCTGCCGATGCTGAGATGCTCAAGACCACACTTCTTCCTCTCACTCACGTCATCAACAGATATATGGACGGCTTGAAGACTCACGAGTTGGACGTGTTTGTTGGCCTTATGGAGCAGTACTGGCAGGTTGAGAGTCTTTTCACTGGACGCAATACCCGGGATGAGGATGTCATTCTGAAGCTTAGAGACGAGCACAAGGATGACCTTCTTAAGGTTGTCCACACGGTCCTATCTCACAGCAAGGTTGGCGCCAAGAACAACCTCATCCTGGCCATCCTCGATATGTACCGCCCGAATCAGCCCAACGTTGGCAACGTCGGAAAGCACTTCAAGCCAATCCTGAGGAAGCTTGCGGAGCTCGAGTCGCGAGCTGCTTCCAAGGTCGCTCTCAAGGCACGTGAAGTTCTCATCCAATGCGCTCTTCCATCCTTGGAGGAGAGGGTGTCGCAGATGGAGCATATCCTGCGCTCCTCGGTCGTGGAGTCGAGGTACGGTGAAACCGGGTGGGATCACCGCGAACCTGACTTCAACGTCCTCAAAGAGGTTGTCGATTCGAAGTACACTGTGTTCGATGTGCTCCCGAAGTTCTTCTGCCACCAAGATCCGTGGGTCTCTTTGGCCGCTCTTGAGGTGTATGTGCGCCGGGCTTACAGGGCGTACACCTTGAAGGGCATCGAATACCACAATGATGGCGAACCTCCCTTTGTTTCCTGGGACTTCAGGCTAGGCAAGGTCGGCCAAGGTGACTTTGGCCTGTCCGTCTCCGCCTCCCACCCATCCACGCCTAGCACCCCGACAACCGAGGCAAGTCCATTCAAGAAGATCAGCTCCATCAGTGATATGTCGTATTTGGTGAACGACGGCTCCAACGAACCAACGAGGAAGGGTGTCATTATTCCTGTGCAATATCTGGAGGATGCCGAAGAGTGCCTGGCCAAGGCTCTGGAGGTATTCACGCGTGCGGGTTCCAAGGCGAAGAAGGGCAGTGAGCCCGGTCTTTTGGCTGACCTTTCCGGCAAGCGCAAGCCGGCGCCGCGGATTGAGAGTGAGAGCGAGCTTACGGGAGTCCTCAACATTGCTGTCAGCGATGTTGAAGACCTTGATGATACGCAGATCGTCACTCAGATAAACAATCTCATCGCGGACTACAAGGACGAGTTCCTTGCCCGCCGGATCCGTCGGGTGACATTCATCTGCGGCCACAAGGACGGTACCTACCCGGGATACTTCACCTTCAGAGGCCCCACGTACCAGGAGGACGAAAGTATCCGCCACAGTGAGCCAGCGTTGGCTTTCCAGCTTGAACTGGGTCGACTCTCCAAGTTCCGTATCAAGCCGGTCTTTACGCAGAACCGGAACATCCACGTGTACGAAGCGATCGGCAAGGGCCCAGAGAACGACAAGGCTGTCGATAAGCGATACTTCACGCGTGCTGTGGTGCGTCCTGGCCGGCTGCGCGATGATATCCCGACCGCAGAATATCTCATTTCGGAGGCCGATAGGCTGATGAACGATATTCTCGATGCCCTGGAGATCATTGGAAACAACGGCTCCGACATGAACCACATCTTCATCAACTTCTCGCCGGTCTTCTCGCTGCAGCCCAAGGATGTCGAGGAGGCACTTGCAGGCTTCTTGGAGAGATTTGGCCGCCGTCTCTGGCGACTTCGTGTCACCGGTGCAGAGATCCGTATCCTTTGCACCGACCAGACGACCGGAATGCCTTACCCGCTCCGTGTCATCATCACCAACACCTATGGATACATCATCCAAGTCGAGCTGTACATTGAGAAAAAGTCAGAGAAGGGCGAATGGATCTTCTACAGCATTGGCGGCACGAACAAGATCGGGTCCATGCACCTGCGTCCAGTGTCGACTCCATACCCCACGAAGGAGTGGCTGCAGCCGAAGCGTTACAAGGCTCACCTGATGGGCACGCAGTACGTGTATGACTTCCCCGAGCTGTTCAGACAGGCTTTCCAGAACAGCTGGACAAAGGCCATTGCCAAGATCCCGTCGCTGGCCGACAAGCGACCACCGGTGGGTGAGTGCATGGACTACAGCGAACTTGTCCTGGATGATCGGGACAACCTGGTAGAAGTGTCACGAGAGCCCGGCACGAATACTCACGGAATGGTCGGATGGATTGTCACCGCTCGTACCCCCGAGTACCCCCGTGGTAGACGGTTCATCATCGTCGCCAACGATATCACGTACCAGATTGGTTCCTTTGGGCCAACCGAGGACAAGTTCTTCCACAAGTGTACAGAGCTCGCAAGGAAGCTGGGAATTCCACGCATTTACCTTTCTGCCAACTCTGGTGCCCGTATTGGAATGGCCGAAGAACTGATTCCTTACTTCTCCGTCGCATGGAATGATCCTGAGAAGCCCGAAGCTGGTTTCAAGTACCTCTACTTGACTCCAGAAGTCAAGAAGCAGTTCGATGCCAGCCCGAACAAGACCGTCATCACGGAGCCGATCATCGAAGACGGTGAGGAGAGACACAAGATTGTCACCATCATCGGGGCCCAAGATGGCCTGGGTGTCGAGTGTCTGAAGGGATCCGGTCTTATTGCCGGTGCCACTTCGAGGGCCTATGAGGACATCTTCACCATCACTCTGGTGACGTGTCGCTCTGTCGGTATCGGTGCCTACCTTGTCCGTCTGGGACAGAGAGCGATCCAGGTTGAGGGCCAGCCGATTATTCTGACTGGTGCACCCGCCATCAACAAGCTGCTTGGGAGAGAGGTCTATACCTCCAACCTTCAGCTTGGTGGCACCCAGATCATGTACAGAAACGGTGTTTCTCACATGACTGCCAATGATGACTTTGATGGTGTCCAGAAGATTGTCGAGTGGTTGTCGTTTGTCCCGGACAAGAAGGGCGCTCCTGTCCCCATCCGGCCATGGTCTGATACTTGGGACCGAGACATTGGCTACTACCCGCCAGCGAAGCAGACATACGATGTGAGGTGGCTCATCGCTGGTAAAGAGGATGAAGAAGGCTTCCTTCCTGGTCTGTTCGACAAGGACTCGTTTGAAGAAGCCCTTGGCGGATGGGCTAGGACCGTCGTCGTTGGACGTGCCAGACTCGGTGGCATTCCAATGGGTGTCATTGCTGTCGAGACTCGTTCCGTGGAAAATGTTACTCCAGCGGATCCTGCCAACCCAGATTCGATGGAGATGATCACCACCGAGGCCGGTGGAGTGTGGTACCCCAACTCCGCTTTCAAGACCGCGCAAGCACTTCAGGACTTCAACCATGGCGAGCAGCTTCCGGTTATGATCCTCGCCAACTGGAGAGGTTTCTCTGGCGGTCAGCGTGACATGTACAACGAAGTCCTGAAGTACGGGTCGTACATCGTCGACGCCTTGGTGAAGTATGAACAGCCAATCTTCGTCTACATTCCACCGTTTGGTGAGCTCCGCGGTGGTTCATGGGTTGTCATCGATCCTACCATCAACCCCGATCAGATGGAGATGTACGCGGACGAGGAGGCTCGCGGTGGTGTCCTTGAACCAGAGGGTATTGTCAACATCAAGTACCGTCGTGACAAGCAGCTTGACACCATGGCTCGTCTGGACCCGATTTACGGCGACCTGCGCCGCTCCCTCGAAGACCCGTCTCTCAGCAAGGAGCAGCTCTCAGAGATCAAGAGCAAGATGGCCGCACGTGAGGAACAACTGCTTCCAGTGTACTTGCAGATTGCCTTGCAGTTTGCTGATCTCCATGACCGTGCCGGCCGGATGGAAGCCAAGGGCACCATCCGTCAAACTCTCCGCTGGAAGGAGGCGAGAAGATTCTTCTACTGGCGTCTCCGCCGTCGCCTTAGTGAAGAACTCATCCTCAAGCGCATGATAGCCGCTGCTCCATCGCCGCCTCCCACAAACGGTAGTGGCGCTCTTCCATCCGATGGCTCCGGCGCCACCACTCATGGCAGCCCCGTGTCCGCTCGCGAAACTCACCTCCGCACTCTGCGCTCGTGGACTGGATTCCTTGACAGTGAATTCGAGCGCAACGACCGCAAGGTGGCCACGTGGTACGAGGAGAACAAGAAGATGATCTCTGCCAAGATCGAAGCGCTCAAGGCAGACAACGTGGCGTACGACGTTGCGCAGCTGCTGATGAGCAACAAGGACGCTGGTCTGCGGGGTGTGCAGCAAGTTCTGAGCATGCTCCCTGTTGAAGAGAAAGAGAACGTCCTCAAGTACTTGGCTTCTTCATAATCGTAAGAATAGGATAATCACCTGAGCTAGAGGTTCGTGTGATTTCCGCTTTCTTTTTTTCTTTTCATGCTCTGTGATGTTTACATGACGGTGGGTTTTCTGTCATGGCGAGGCGAGGGTAGATAAAAAAGGTGTGCTTGTCTGATCTCATTTGGGTGGGGGTCTTTGATATATTGATACACAAGATTTTGCGTCATGATTTCGTTGCTTTTTTTTTCTTCTTCAATGTATGTATCTATGTATATAGATATCTGAGTTGATTAGATATCTGCGCAATTAGAGGTGTTCAATCATGAGTGTTGCTCCTGTGATGTCTTTGCACCTAGTTTTGCTAATGCGGAGTGAGCTGAATTTTTCAGTTTTCCTCTTGCATAGGGAGTACTGTGAACTATGTCCTACACCCTACTTTTTTAAGTAGAAAAAAAAGTTCGGTCGATTCTATTCCCTTGAAAAAAAGTTTCCATCTTCATTCGCTCCTAACCTAACATAACATATATATATATATATATATATATATATATCTAATCCCTCTCACTAACTAGAACAAGACATGACCTGACATTGCATTTTCCGTCCATCCATTGAAATATAACACACACACAAACACAAACAAACAAAAAGTAGAAGGGGGGTATATATGGTATATGATGGGTATATATATATATCGTTAATCAATCAATCAATCAGTCAGACAAAGAGTGCCCGCCCCATGATATGATGTGCCATATGTGACATGACATAGAGGTAAGGTATGGTATATGCGTGATACATAACAGACCCGATCCTGATCCTGATCCCGAAGTTCTTTTTGGAGCTGATCCGAGGGATATAAATAAACAGATAAAGAAAGACATCCTCCATATACCTAGGTATATGTATGTACTAACCAGTCCAAGTTCCCAGTCCATTCCATTCCGTTCCATCCAATCCAATTGAAAGCTCTTCATTTTTTTTTTCGTTTCAATGTAAATCGAATTCGTGTTCGTGTTCATCGTTCGTGGTTTCATGTTCAAGCGAGCTGTCTCTCGAGACTCCTCGTCTGGTGATGGTGGTGATGAGTCATGATCGCCGTCGCTGCGGTCCGGTGTGCGTGGCCGTGTCCGCGGGCACCGTACCTGGGTGTGGCGGGGGTAGCCGTGGCCGTAACTGTCGCCGTGGCCGTGGTCGGGTCTCTGAGGGTTAGGTTTCTGAAACCTGCACCACGACCACCGGCAGCACTGCGTGGGGTGCTTGTTCTCGTTCCCGTTCCCGTTCCTGTGCCGGGGCCAGTGCCTGAGCTTGGGCGTGGTCCTGGGCCGGAAACGGGACCTACGCGGCTCAGGCTGGGTTGTTGTTGCTGTTGGCGTTGTTGTTGGTCGTCTCCAAGGTCTAGGTCTATGTCCAGATTGCTGAGGCTGAGCCGGCCGAGGTCAATCTCGACGGGGAATTGGTCGGGTATCGGTCGTAGGTCCCGCCGGGAGAGTGGGGGACGGCCGTGGTTTGCGCCTGGGTTGCCTGGGCGAGCTCTAGTAGCTTCGACTGTTGCTGCTGCCGTCGCCGCGGCGGAGGGCTGCCGTACGGACTCTGAGTGTGTTTGTGCTATTGCTGTTGAAACAGGTTGCTCGTCCGGGGTGCTTTCTGGCAGCGTCACCTTCGTGGCGCCAAGGGTGCGCGCAATGTCCTCGAGGAGGACCTCCATCGGAGCGATGTATGCTGTGCGGCTCTTCTCGGACCAGGCGAGGACGTGTCCGCAGACGCGGCCCGTCGCCATGTCAAAGACCCAGGCGCCTGAGTCACCTGGCACTGAAGGTTCGAAATAGAAATTAGCATGGTGCTCTCCTAGAAGCAGAGCCGCGGTATGAAGCGGTACCAGACTTGGTAGTAACGACGAGGCGAGGTAATAGGTAGGTAACTCCAACGTCCTTATGGGGGACTGGAAAGCTGATGAGTCCAAGGACTTACCTCCAAAGTTGCCATCGACGCAGAAGCTGGTCGAGAAGGACTGCCGGCCCCGCATCTTGACCAGCGTCATCGCCTTCGAGATCTGCCCGCTCTGCAGGCCGCTGGTCCGGCCGCAACAGTGGACTTTCAGCCCACCCAGATCCTCTAGAGGTGCGACCTTGCTGAGATGGATAGCCTTCTTTGTTCTATTTGCTGTATTCCCATGTCTCTGTCTTGGGACTGTCCGACAACCCGCTCCGGTAGCACTAGTGTAAATGATATTGCGGGGATCCATGCGATCCTCATTGATTTTGATCAGAGCCCAGTCTATTTCGTGCTTGATCCCTTTCCGCGTCCAGCGCCTGACACCGGACGACGCGTGGACGTATCCGAGCGAATGAGAGGCTAGATGCTCGTCGTCCTTGTCTTCAGGGCATGGAAAGAAATCGTCATGGACATCATCAATCGCGGGTTGAGTGACAATCAGCCGTGGCTCTTCACCAGGCTCAACGCCGGCAGTATCCCCGATTGAAGCTGCATCATCGTCATCAACAAGGCCATCGTCCGGATCCAGCCCGTCTTCGTCCAAGGAAGAATCGTCAGAGAGAGAGAAGTCATCGTAGGATTCATCTAAGCCGCCGTGCGAGACAGATCTATCATCGCCATCTTCTTCATCGTCCGTTATCTGAAATTCGTAGTTCGTTTCCGGAGGGTCCTCCTCGCACCAAGTGTACGAGAAGTCTGCGCTGGAGGTCTCGATATCTTTCGGCCAATTTGCCGCCGATCGAGGCGGGCAATCCGCATCTTCAGTCTCGGATTCCTCGTCATCGCTGGGTGCGTCAAGCATATGATGCACAGTCATCCCAAACGGCATTCCATCGACCAAGATGGCTCCGCCGTACGAAACAGGTGGTAAATGCTCTTCGTTCCGGAAGGCACCGATAGAGGCACCGCAAAGCGGTCGTTGCTGATAGTGGGGGTTCAACCTGAGCTGGGAGTCTAGTGGCTCACTTGCATTAACCGGCCCAGCTGCCTTTGGCTTGCGTCGCCTTCTCCGAGGCACTTTCGACCGTCTAATATCGTCCCGAAGAACGATCAACTCCCAGCCTTCCTTATCAAGCACGAAGTACTTCTTCAGAGCCGCTCTGACTTTCTTGACATTTGAACAAGTCACGCAGATCGTGGTTTTGGCGGTGTCGACTGTCTCACCGGTCATCATAAGACTAGCGCTGCATGATTCAGACGAGTCTTTCAAGACCTTCTGTAAGAGCTTGCTCAGCCTGGGCATCATGTGGAAGTTCCACTCATTGAGATGCTCTTGCGGTATTTCCACATTAGTCAGCTTCTTAAGCGTCCGTTTCTTTACTTTCTTGTCACGCGTTTGACTCTCCTTGGACGATTTCGCATCGCCAAATGCGGCATCAGGAGCTTGTTGCGATGATGTCGCATCTTGTTCAGACTCGTGGACATGCTCGGTATGAGCGAAGTTTGTAATTCCTATCTCCAGACCAGGGCCAAGAGCCAGTGGAAGACAGTCATCCAGGTCCTCAGCAGGCGGCGCGGAGAAGATGTCTATGCTGCAGCAGCGCCAAATAATCTTGGAGATCGTGAAGAGGAAATTGACTGAAAAAGAGAACGTGCTGTCGGGCTCTGTCAGATCCAGAGCGGGATAGCGGAAAACCTGAGGCACTCGCAGACTCAGGTCTTCCATGGGCTGGGTTGACAGGTGAAAATTCGGAGCGTCAAGGCAGAGCTGGACGGCATGGAGATACGCATTTCCACATTTGGCACCCAATTTCTTAACATAGACATTTTCGATCCTCTGCTTGAACATGGCGTTGTTGTACTTCATCTTCCACAGTCTGCTGATAGGGGTCCACAGTCCGATCTCCAACAAGACCAATCCAAGTGAATAAAGATCATAGGCCCAGGCGGCATCGTCATCAATCTGCCTCTTATCATCAGGATGACGGTACATGCTCGACGAGAGAGGCTCTGGTGACGGTTCGTTGCCGGAGAACTGGGCGAGCGAAGTGAGATAAGGACGCCGGAGATCCTCTGTCAGACTCTCAATTTCGTTCTGGCTAGAACTGTTCAGGCCAGGAAACAACAGAATGTTGTTGCTGTTGATGTTGCCGTGCACCACGTTCTGGCTTCTCAGGTGGAGCACCGCCAGAACAAGGTTGTATGCCAAGCGGAATCGGCTCTCGAGATTAGGGACAGGTATATCATGATGGTCGTCTCCAGAATGAAACAGGGAAACCAGCGGTTTAGGTTTGAGCACTTTCAGATCGTGGCTGGGATTGCGTAGAAGTGGGAAGTAGCCGGTCGGCATCAGGTAGATAAACGCATACCGAGCGTTTGGCATATCGATGTAGTATCCGATGAATCTCAACAGCCCAAGATGGGAGACTCGGGCATTTTCAACAAGCTGATCAAGCGCTTGCTGCACCTTCTCGAGACGATCGCTTGCAGGTATTGTGATCGCAGTGTGAGCCTCGAGTAACATCGGAGTGAACTCAGCCAAGACAGGAACGGTAGACTCTCTTGTTAACCTCTTCAGGAAAGGCGATGCTGCCGTCTTCATACGGCAGATCACCCGGGAATTGGCCGATGCAGCAACCGCCTCGTACGGTGGTGGACTCTTCGCATGAGAGGCACCCGAGAGCTCCAAAGCAGATCGGTCAATGAAGAGATGTCTCGTTGAGTTGAATGATTGTGTGAACAGATCCTCCATACTGGCCATACTGGGGCGTTCCATATATCCTATAGGGACTGCGTGAAAGCTGGTAAAGGGCGAAAACTCGAAGCGTTGCTGCTGCTGCTTCTGCTTCGGACTGCCAGCGGTCCCCTTCAGCTCAGTAGGACCGTCGTGGACCTCCCTCGTTGGAGGTAACTTTGAGTCTTCCGGCGACTTTGCGTGCTTGGAGCGTGACTTGGCCTTGGGCATTGGCTGCCCGCTGGTGGACTTATTCATGGTCATGTTGCGCCGAGACCGTGACAGGTCATACAGCGTATCGATACACGAAGTCAGCTCTTTCAGCAAGGCATTCGACCGGCTGATGTCTTCGTCCGTCCAGTGCGTCTTCAGCGGGAGATGGCTGAGACTGTCCTTGGACGGCAGATCTGAGCTACCCTTGGGAGGCAGGTCTGCCGCCCCGACGTGCTGCAAACGCTCCGCCTCGTTGAGAATCTCCTGGATGGACGACATGACACTGGCGACCACATCACTGAAGCCTGCTTCGGTGAGGGATTCATCGATGTCAGCGCTGGCGTCGCTCCAGTCGAGACCCCACGCGAGAAGCCTGTCCTTCTGGGTCCGAAAATTGCGATGCAGCGCTACCAGTTCGGGGTCATCGTTTGCCTTGGTAGCAGTCGTGACGCTCTCGCAAGACGTCTTTGTATCGGAATACATCTTGGTGAGACGTCTCTGGAGGAATGACCCTCCATGCCGGAGAACGGACATGTTGATGCAGGTCCGCCCCGGACCTCACTAGGCAAAGTTGGAATGGATGTATTCTCAATTCACTGGGAAGTTGGAAAAGACGGACTCATTGCAAACGGCCACGAGCAAACAGCGACAGCCTTAAGACAGGAAAAAAAAGTCAGAGATGGATGGATGAAGGAGGATGGAGGGCTGTCGTCTCGGTGGGATATATCTGTCGAGATGAAATAGCAATGCGGAGGGCGATAATCCTGTTGCCTAACCAATCGGGAGTGGCGACCTGGCGGCCACATCCGCGCCGGGCCCGGCGGCGTGCAGATCCCGCGCGGCAGGCAGCGGCGGTCTCGCCCTGTTAAGAGTTGCATTATTATTGTTATTATTATCATGGAGCAAGCCCAGGACTCCAGGCGGTTGGGCGGTTGGAGGGTCGAGACGCTGCCCGGCGCGATTCGCGAGGCCGCCGTTGCGCGCACGTGACCACAGGACGGCGGCCTTGCCAAGTCATGTACAGAAAAGATGTCATATCTCATGTCATTTATGTGTATGGAAAAAAAAGAATTTATCCATTAATCATTCTAATCTACAAATATACAGGGAATCAATGAAAAAGAAACGCATTCTATCCGCATCCTCACCAGCGCTGCCTACGTGATCATGCGTCGAGGCACGCCGACGTCTCTTGCTCTCTTCTCGCCAAAGTTATGCAGCCGCTCCCCGATCAGGTAGACCTCGTCCCTGATGTTCACCCTCCAGATCTCGATCTGCCGGCGAAGCAGATGGAAGAGCCACACAAGCAACCCCGCAGACAATGTCGCCGGGTAAGCGTAACGGTACACCTTGGCGTGCACGTCGCTGGTCGCGCCGTAGAATACCGTTAAGTTCGTGAGGAATCCCAGGAACAGTGGGACAACGACAGCTACCAGCGCCAGCACCGAGGCAGGAAGGATGAATCCCCTCGTGGCCAGCCTGACGTTGGGTTTCAACCACCCGTCGCGGATGATGGCGTTGAGCGCCCTGGCTGCACGCGACGTCGAGTTCCACAGGATGAACTTCAGTGCCATCTGGACATACAGCACGCCGAGGGTCCAGTCCTGGACAAGGTGGATGACGTGGGCCTGTCCCCCCTCCAGGTAAGTGTGAAGCGGCACCAGCACGTAGAGCTCGGTGAGCAGGGCAAACAGCGACGGGAGCAACAGGGAGAATGCCGAGGAAACGTAGATAAGGCGCATGGCGTTGAGAGCCATATCGTATGCCCCGCGAACAGCCTGCCGCGGTGACTTGAAGGAGGGCCAGTAGCGTTCCTTCAGCAGCGACAATCCGGTTCGGCAGTAGAGCAGAGCGTAGACGGCCCCTCCCACGCTATACAAGCCAGCGGAAAAGGCATAGATATCATTCACGCGGACATGGCTCGGGAAAAGAGAAGCGATCATCCTCCGACCGACGACAAGTGGAACAACGGTAATGCTCACGCCGGTGATTGCTGCAAATATCCAGATCAGGAGAATGAAGAGCGCTATCCGAAGCTTGAAGAAGGGGGGAATATAGACCTTGGTGAACATGTTATTGTTCCTGCCGTGAAGTCCATCGTCAGGATCTGGGGCTCCGTCAACGCGCTTGTTGTCCTCGGTTACTTCCAGAAACACACGCCCGCCTTTTGGTATGCGAACCTGATCAGATGCCGGCGTGCGCACAAACTTTCCATCGCGGAGGAAGTACGCGTCAAGGCCTTGCTTCTCGGCTGCGGCTCGTTGCTCCTCACCGATGACAGGGTGTTCAGGGTCACCCTTCTTCCCTGAAAGGACGTCACGCCACGTACGTCTCACATGGCGACCCTCCTCGTCACGCCGCCTCTCACCAAACAAGAAGTTGGTCAGTCTCAGCATGCGGGCACACTTGCGGAACCACCAGTTATACATATTATGCAACCCATCAGACGGTTTGACCGACTGGATCGCAAACGGCATGACAAAGTTGTAGAAGAGCAGGTCCACCGGGAATTCGAGGACAGGGACACTGGAAGACCAATAGATTGGAAAAACGCCGTCAAACGCGAACGACAGGCCCCATACCACACCCCCGAGACAGATAACGACCAAGGCGCCATAGACCAAAGCGCTGAACGCAATCTTACGCAGCTGAGTAGTGACGTTGCGTTCGAGGACATCACGCACGGGGTGGAAAGTCGGGTCATCAGGGTCCCGGATGAAGTCTAGTTCACGTCGGGTTAGTAGAGAATTAAGATTCTGAGAGATTGATAGAGACTTACATAGGACGCCACTTCGCATGATCTTCCGGCACATGGAGACGAAGAGAGCAAAGTGGAACATGTAGCATGTCCCGATGAACCAATGCACAAAGAGAGAAGTGAGAGGCGACGTAACAGTGAAGTTTATCCGCGATTCCAAAGTGGCATTCTCGAACAATGGCATCAATGCAAGGTCGAGTAGTACACCGCAATATAAGGGAAAGATAATCATCTCAATGCCGATGATGAGGATGACCTTCATGACTCCCCCGGCTTGATGAAGCACATCGGCAACAACACCTTCGATTCTCTGCCCGCGGTTCACTCCGGAGAATAGCCCTATGAGCCGAAGATACAAGACCCCCAACATAGTAGCGAAAATGTATCCAATTATGATGGCGATGATGCGATCTTTTGTGTCCCAACGCGCCAACTCGTAATCGAGGGGAACCTGTGCCGCGCTGATGCCCTTGACTTTCAGAAGATTACCCGAGCTTAGGCTGGCCAAGAAAGAAAAAGTAGAGTTCCCAATACTCTGTAACAGTCCTGGCAAACGTGTGAAAAGGCCCTTTAAGTGCGCAGCGGTTATGTCAAGGGACAGCGTCCCTCGCACTCCTTTGGTGGTAATTCCCAGAGGGAGATCGTGTAGCACAAATTTCCCAACGGCACATAGCATCTTAAATAAACTTGCTATGCGCGCCTCGTGAACGCGTAGCGCTTGATGCGCCAATACAGAGAACACGGGAAGATCCGACTCGTGAAAGGTGAAAAAGCCATGTACTACTTTCTTGAGCCGCTGGCTGCTACTGGAAATGAGATATAGTGATGCGTTCCTCACAGAGATATTGCGTGAAATCCACTCCATCGGCGGAAGAAACTTGCCCATGGGACCGCGTAGGACCTTCAAAACAAGGCTGACCCCGTACAGGACGTACCCCAGACTTCCGATGAGTGTGTCAACTGCAACGTCCGCGATAATTGAGAGAAGAGCAAGAGGAACGCCGATAAACAGCTGGACCGGATTAGTCAAGAACACCAACGCAATCTTGCCCCACAGGTACGGAAGCCAAATGCCGACTGCAATGGTGAAGGCGATCAGGAGAGCGCTGAAGACACCATTCTGCAAAAGGCCGAAGATGGGACCCTGCATTCCGATGAGTTCCATAATACCCTCCAAGTCATCACCTTCTTCAACTGCATCAACATCATTTGCTTCCGGACCTGCGTCCGCTGCGTCCGCGGCGCCCGCAACAGCATCCAGATCCTGCGCGTCACGTTGCCTATTTTGAACAGGAACAAATGGTGCCTCTAACGCAGGATCTTCCACTATACGTTCATCATCACGGGCAACATCTCGCTGACCCCGGTTAGAAGGAGCAACGTCACCCCAGAGCCAATCTAAGATCCGATCCACCAGATTCTGTGGGGGAAGAGCAGCAGGAGCAGGGTCCGACGAGGATGGCTGTCGAGCGGTGTCAGAGGATTGCTCATCCGCGTTTGCCGTATTATACGTCGTTGAACTGCCTTCCTGCGTTTCAGCTGGGCGTGCAGGAGCCTCGCCGGAAGGAGTTCCGGAGACAGGACGGTAAGTTTCCTCTCTTGGACCTTGCTGATTTTCGATCCCCTCGTCACCCTCGGAATCTGAAGAGTCGGACGAGACGATGTGATCGTGCGAGCCAGAACCCTCTCCACCAAGATCTCGGGATGATGGAGAATCACGCGACGCCGGCACATCGTTTGCGTCGGACGTGCTACCTCCAGCTACGGGCGCTCCAGACATCGAAGGAAGCTGCGCACCGCCCTGTCTGCCATCCAAGAAGGAGGAAGCATTGATGATTATAGCGCGGGGACGGGCTGGTCCGGGCATATCATTGACATTCGTACTCTCACCCGAATTTGAGCTATCATTAGGGCTGCGAGTTCCCGGTTCCTGAGAATACAGCACTGCTTCCGCTCTCTTGAGTTTTGTCATTGCAGAGACAACCCAACCAAGCTCCTCTTGACGACCTTCCTCTTCAATTATCCTCAGTATTTCGTCGGGATTCCCTTCACCACGGATCCAGAGGTCCTTGAATGTTTCCAGTCCTGGCAATACGGGATTGCCTATCTCCTGAATAAGGGGATGACTGCTGGATGCTTCACCCGGAGCGTTTCCAGACTGCAAGCTTGGACGTGAGCTGGACGGCTCTGACGGCGGGAACCTGGCCTGCAAGAGCTGTCCCTGTAAGACCTGTCCCTGTAAGACCTGTCCCTGCAAGAGCTGTCCCTGCAGGAGCTGTCCCGGTAAGAGCTGTCCGCGGATAACATGTACTTGAGGACCCGGCTGAAACGGGGTCCCTGCCCGTGATCCCTCTTCTCGGTTGGAAGCATTAGTTTCCTGCTCATTCCCTTGGCGGCCGCCAGCGGGGGGTTCATCGGCTGGTCGCATTACGCCTTCCGGCTCTCGCGGAGGAGCTTGGGCGTCTTGATTCGGCCGATTCTCAGCGATCAACTGAGCTGCTTCCTCCCTCTCTGCCTCGCCAATGTTAACAGCCGGTTGCTGCTGGACAACCCACTCGCGAATCAGAAACACGAGGATGAATGATATTACGACAAGGAGCGTAATCAGCTGCCCTTCCAGAGTGTCTATCAGAATATTGTTGAATGTTGGAGAGGACGTCAACGAATTTAGAAAAGCAACATCCGAGAGCCACGAAGGTTGCCGTTGACGATGCAACGTCGTCGTATTTACCTGACTCGAGTTCGTGGAAGATGAAATAGCAGGCACAAATAGACTAAGGAAAGCCTTCTTGGCAAGGGAGAGTATCATGGGCTCGCCAGCAGTGAAATTCAGCATTGACGAAACGGGAGATAGAACCTGAGGGAGCGCGCCTGCTGCACTTTGAGCTGTGGCCGATGCAGGATAGCCGGAAGCCAGAGGGTTCTCTATCGGAGTAGTACCATTTGCGGCCAATTCAGCAAGACGCTTCTCCGCAGTTTCCATGGCCTGTTGTTGGGAACCTCCGCTAGTTGGCCAACGCCCGTCCGCAAGCCAGAAAAGCGCCCGCCAAATTGCCCTCATGGACCAAGGCAACCACCCAAGCCAAACAAAAGCGACTAGAACGAACCGTAGCCATGTAACGAGGGTGCGAAAGCCATGAATCGCAAGCTCCTTCAGGAACACCGGTGCTGGGAGTTCCTGTGGCATATTCGGATCATATAGCTTCGTGAAACGAAACGGGGTTTTGCAGAGCTCGCAATATTTCTTCTGGGAGTGCGACAGCCACTCCATCAGGCAGGCTTGGTGGACAAACTTGATGCTGCCGCTGCATTTGCACGGGTAGAAGAGCTGCTCCTCTTCTGTGGCTTCTCCACGGCATATTCGACAAGTATCCGGTTCGTCCACACCTTTCCCTTTCGTGTCGGTATCCGTGGCATAGGCCTGGGTCATAGGATCCGGAAGGGGCGTAGAACCCGCCCGCTCGCGGGGTTGATTCCTTTCCCACTCCATGCTCCTTGCAACACGCAAGTCGTCAGATCCGACGTTGTTCCGCTAAAAAGATCAAACACGCATGATCCCGGTTCGTCGAACACGATCGTTGAGCGGCCTCGAACGACTGGTGGGGATAGGATCAACCAACGTTGGTAGACGAGCGAGTGAATCGGAAGGGGCACTGCACTGACCCCTTTGCAGGAGCGCAGAGCAAGACGGTGGAAAATGGTCGATGCCACTCAGCAGATCTCAGATCTCTTCAGCTGTAGACTGGAAATGGAGGGAGCTACCGGTGCGGGGTCGAAGAACGATGCGGATGTGGCAAGGCATAGATAGATGGTGAACTGTGAACAAGTCGAGGGCACCTCGGGGCGCGTCCCTTTCTTGACCGCCCGCGATGACTAAGCGGAGGCCCTCCGCAGCATCGACCATGGCACGTGAGGTACAGCGAGTTACCGCACGCGGCCGTTTTCCCTGCCGCAGGGATGGCGATTGAAATTTCAAAATTTCAAAATTTCATGAATTTTAGGGTCAAATTTCTGTTAAGGCAAATCCTGATTGAAATTTGAAATCATGTGACTGTGCTAACCAGCCCCAAAGTGGCAAAGTTTATTAGCTGCTTGCTTCTACTTTAAATATAATTGGGCAATATCTTACTAATATGGACCCACTGTGGTTTGTGCGTTTTGAAATTCGAAAGGCAAACACCCCTTGCAATTCGAGTTTCATGAAATTTTCTCTCAACTTTTGAAATTCACCATCCCACCCTGCCGAGAACGCTCACGGGGCAGCCGTAATCGTGGAACGGACGGTAAGACAGCCACCGCTGGGCGAGCTATGATTTCATTGCCGAGACCAGCAAAACAAACGCGATGGTGTGACACTCGAGCTGTCTTGGAGTCTGGAGGACGCGCCCCTGCTGCTCCGCGGTCTTCTCTCCTTAAAATCATGCTCTATAGCTTTTGTTTCTCCTGATCCTGCTTTAATCTCCTTCACTGATCCCATCTCCAAGCGTGGTCTGCTGGTTCAGCTGACGCAGGTGAGCTGCTGCTGCGTTCTGTGAACCTCCCCCATACGCCAAGACACCGGGGCCTGTCGCGACTCGCGAGTGTCCCACTTACATTGTCAGCTTGGCAGTCCGGGCTACGGTGTAGGCTTCCGGCCTTGAAATAAATAATACGGAAAGATTATCTGGCATATTCGGTGCTCCGGAGCAGATATCTGGTCGCTTTGCGGCTCTCTGATCTCGGGGCGACTCCCCGACGACCCTCTTTTTTGCTGTTCCTGCATAGACCGCTTGAGGGGCGTATATTCGTCCGGAGAGCGTACGGGCAGTTGCCACTTGTCCTGATCGACAGGGACGGTTTCTAATCTGGACGCGGAAATTGATAATGGCGACTCTGGATAATGGGGGCGTGGCAGATAACGTGAAAGACAGGCCCAATGGACACATTCATCCCGGAGGGAAGCCCAGACGAGGGCGAAGTCCCATACGGTGGGCACTTGGACTCGTTGTGCGGTACGTCCCCCACGGAGATGACCTGACACGCGCTGTTCTCATATAGGCGGAATCTAGCTGACGAGCTCTTATTTCTCTTATAGGCTATGCATCTGGTACGCGGTGCTCACGCCGTTCTTTCACTGTCCGTCGCGCCTCTCAGAATTGACAGATTCCTCTCCACGAGTTTGCAAGCCGTATCTAATCGCTCGGTCTCACATCGAGCCTCGAATTCTCACCTATTACAATTCCTACGCCGCTCCTTATGTTGATCTGGCTCGGCCTTACGCTCAAACCTTCAATGAGCACGTATACTCCCCCGCTGCGAAAATCGTCAGGCACGGGTATGATACATATGGAGCCCCCGCGTTAGATCGGGCCCGGGCATACAGCCAGAAGCAATGGCAGGCAGAGGTTGTGCCACGGTTGAACTCCGCCCAAGACAATGTAAACAAAATCTACACGACCAAGGTTGATCCGTACGTTAAAGGCGCTGTGGCAGCTGTCATGCCACACTATACCACTGTAAGCGACAAGGTGGTGCAAGTCCAGAAGAAGTACATCTTGCCATCATATGTGCAAGTGAGGCCCTATATCGGCAAGACCTATTCCTCAGGACAGAATATCCTTGCGACTACCGTTTTTCCTTTCGCGCAAAGGACGTGGTCTTCAGTGGTGCTTTTTGCCAGCAGCGAGCTATGGCCGAGAGTTACTGGTCTGTATTCGGAGAATGTCGAACCTCAGCTGGTTAAGATTGGTCAGAAATTGGCAAGCTATCGGGAAGGCAGGAAGCTCAGAGCAGTGGTGGATGAGGTTGAGAGGTGAGAAGCCATTATGTAGTTCCTGGTGCCAAAGTGCTGCTCGCTAACACACCCAAAGTTCAATCGAAGAACCGGCCATATCGACTGTGTCTCCATCATCTGAACCTGGTCATTATTTGAGGACAGCAACCCACAGTAGCACTAGTGATGTTGTTTCCACTGCCACCCAGACCAAGTTGACACCGTCTCAGCAGATAGAGCAGGCCCGTGAAATAATCGCATCTGATTTGCGGACATGGCAAGAAAAGTTTGCTGTCGCAGCCGACAAAGGAGTTGAGGATCTGGAAGAACGGATTCAAGAAATCGTTGCTAGTCAGATTAACAGCGGTGCCAAAGAACATGGCGAGAGTCTTGTTACAGCTCTAAAGACAGTAGTGGACCATCAGTTATCAACAGTCAAAGAACGGATCAACTCTATAGTTGAATCTCTGCCAACCGAAGAGGCGCCGCAGGATGAGGAGAATGCGCAAGACGAACTCCTGAAGGAGATTAGGTCGGCCGGTCTCTCCATCAGGGATCGTGCCCATGCCCTTAGAGAATGGTACAATTCTGTCGACAACGAGCTCGTGCGGCGCGTCTCTGCAGCGGTCGACGATACACTTCATATCCTCGATGGAATACGGGATCTAGGACTGCAGGAAATTGGAATGAGATGGGCGTGGATGGATGGTGTTACCTATAAAGACTGGGCGAAATACCATGCTCTGAAGGCGCGATTCGAAGACTGGCGTAGTGAAGTCCGTGACGTCGGGATGCAACACGACAAAGTCGAAGAAGCCAGAAACATAATAAACGATATCTTGTCACAGGGAATGGCGATTGCTGAACACGCTGCAAAAGAACTTACTCGGCTAAAGGAAGTTGGAAAGTGGAAGATCGAGACTCGAGATATCAGCGACAATTTCGACACAAGGACCGACCCTCCTTCTCGCCCGAAGCCTAGAGTCTCGGGTGAAGAGACTTCCACCGAGGAAGCTACGCCTCTGGAGGAAACCGGATTTCACTCAGAGTCGACCGCTGCACACGAGTCTGAGCCTTCCGGGGCGAATACATCGACAGCTAGCACTATATCTAACAGCGACGGTGATGACAACATAGAATCGGATGATTCAGTGTCAGCGCAGGACCAGATATCAGAAAACCAATATGTTTCCCCGTCCGCGGAGGAAGAGCCATCAACTGATCAAAAGCCGGCTGCTACGGACTCCTATACCTCAGAAGAAAACCCGACCATACTAGATGATGCAATTGCAGACGCATCGGAACAAAGCTCCGCTAACGAGGTTTGGGGAGGAGCTTCAGGCCAAATTGTCACTGACAAAGTACCCTTCTTCGACGATGTCCATGACAGTGACGGGAATAATAGCATCTTTGAGCGTGCTTCAAGTCTGGCCAGCCAGGCTGCTGCTGCGTAAGTAGGATATCACCCCTTCCTACAGATTCCTTATGGCTAACTATAATGCAGTGCTTCATCCGCCACAACTATCGCTCAGCAACCTACTGAGGCTTTGCAATCCATTTCATCCATTGCTTCTTCACGACTACAGGAGGCGCTCAGCCGTGCCTCGAAGCAGTATGAAAATGTCAAGGCGACAATAGTGCCAGACCCCACTTCTGGCCAGAATCCGATTGTACTCGACGCTCAACGCCGCTACCATGAAGCCATTGAGCACGCACACGACCGTTACTCTGCTTTTGTAAATTCGGCTTTGCAAGCGGTTTTTGCCTCGCCTTCTCCTACTTCAGCCCCAGAGAGCTCCTATAACCCTCTAGATGTCGCCAAGTCTCAGTATAGTGAAGCGTCTTCATTGGCATTATCTAGCCTTGCGGCTGTTGTGGCTTCCGCAAGTATGGCCTCTGCCGGCAGGGACACTGCGCAGAGCGTCATTGAAGACGCTTCATCGAGATATAGTGCTGCACTTTCGGCCGCCTCTGCATCTCTTTCGTTAGCCTCTGCTTCTGCAAGCTCAGCTGTTCATGAGACGCCGACCGGATCTCCGGAGTCTGTGACCGTTCAAATGCCAGAAAATTGGGATAGCCTTATTTTAAAGGCTAGTGAGCAGGTTTACGGGACTCCTACTCCCTCTGTTCAGCAGATATTGAATCAGCCAGTGGCTCAGTACGAGGCTATTAAGGGCTTAGTTTCTGACCTACTTGCTGGCAAGGATCCCGCTTATACGGAGAGCGTCATGAGCAGACTGCGCGCCGTGTATGAGACGCCCTATCCTGCTTCGGCGTTATCGTCGGCCTCTAGCTATGCAAGTAATGCCTATGAGACTGCGTCTTCGGTCGCTTCGGCCTACGTAACGCCGCTGCCGGCTATCGAAGACATGCTGAATTCTGCAAATGACCAACTCACCTCTGCTGTTCATGCGGCTAGCGTCTACGTCTATGGTTCAAGTGAGGATACTAACGAGCAAGCAACGCCTGCAGCAAGTTCCTATCTCTCTGAATCCTCCCAGATGAGTGAAGCCATCTACGACACTCAGCCAGAGTCCGTTGAAAATGCTAGAGGATCAATGGAAGAAGCATCTTCTTCCACTGCTTCTGCCTCGGAGAACTTTTAAAGCGACGCCACCAGTACTGCCAGTCACACAGGACGAGCTCTAGAGTGGAGACGGCAGTCCACAAATTCCATTTGCTCTAGAATAAGACTCTAAAAGTGGCCCGGTCCAGGCATGGAAAACGGTCGTGGTATTATTAAAACTATACCCTTCTTACTGGGGCCGATTTGTCATGATATCCTTTTTTTTTCTCGCGGCCATTTAAACCGTCACGTCCGTCATCATTTCCCTTGAGATTTACCGTGCTTTTTCATTTTCCCTTTAATGCCCGCAGCACTATTCCCCATACAGCATGCGATGATGAATGATGTTCTTGTTCCTAAAAAAGCCGTTCTGATTGCCTTTTGTCCTTGTGCAGACGATCTAAGGCGATTTCACCCGGTGGCCTATTTGGAAGCTTGTGATATGATCTGCAAAATGTACTGTACATGTTTGTAGTTGTACTAGATCGAGTCACGTACTTATCAAGGGATCGACATCGCTGGGGGCCTGAATATTGTAGCATAAATTGACGCAGAATCACTGTTAAGAGCTCGTAGAAAGAAATTGAGGGACCTCAGCCCCGTGGACACTCGCGGCAGAGGACTTCGTTTCGGCAGAGGCCTCGCGTGTCTACAAGTCAGGTTAGCTATTGGCCCAGGCGTGAATACATATTTTTGAGGATAGGTCTTATACCAAATACTGAAACGACAGCGATCCGTCTTCATCCTTGAGCCAAGGATCCTCCATAGGACACAGAATCCCGTCGTCATCATCATCTAAGTAACGGTTGTCGTAGTCATCAGCTGCACCGCTCAGTGCTGCAACCCTATGCAGAATCCATTGCATTTCTAACAACGCAAAACTCGGTAATGGGTTCATTTCCGGATCATGAGTTTGTGTCAGGATGTCGCCCGAACAAAGCTCCTTTCTTCGAACACAATTGTATAGGACAATGATGTTCTCGAGTCGAGCAAGGTTGTTTGGGAGATGTGGTTGTTCAGAGGGCAAAACTCCTGTTCTGATCCTCTTGAGTTTTTGGAGCCAGAAAAACTAAACCTCAAGACTTTTCTGTCCGCAGACAGTCTCAAGGGTTTTAATGCAAACAATGTGGAGCCCCAGAAGTTGTGAGCTGTTGCAGTCAGAGTGATGAGATTGTAACAGACTTCTTGCAGTGTTTTCGGTAAATATTGCGCTCTTCCATTGTTCAACACGATCATGGGTCCAGAATCTCTCTAGAACCGACCAGAAAGAGTCTTTTGGTGTAACACCATTATGGAGTAAGGGTAAATGTGTGCGACGTTTATGAGTCCGCCAATTCCAGTCACAACACATTGGCGTTGATCTCTCTGCAGGCACTTGAATCTATAAATAAATTTATCATGAAGTTGAGATGAGCTGAACCTACCAAGTCCCTTGCCTTCTGCGACTGCGCTGTCTTTGTAGGTGAGGATTCTTGTGATGAACTTGGAGGCTCCTGAGGGGAGCTTGAGGGTCTCTGAAGTGAGGATACCTGTCTATGTGTTGGTGTTTCAGGGAGAGCAGATGCGACTGATCCGCCATGAGATGGAGAAGGTGGCACAGAAGATGATGCAGAGGGTGGCGCAGAAGGTGGTGCAGAACCACCAACAGAACCTTTCCGCAGGAGAGAATGAGAAATCCCTGTAAATCTGCATTAGCTCACCTCCGTAAGACCAACTAACAGTAACAAAAGCATACACTTTCTGACTAAGTCTGCCTCTTGATCAGGCTTATAAGTAAGATATATATGGGGCAACTCAGCATCTATAGATGGATCTACAAACTCATTGAGCTTGTTGACATCGGACAACCACAAGATCGCCCAACTTGTTGTTGAGATTCTTCCATCTGTCTTTGTTTTCAGGTGCTCCTATAGCTTCTCAATCAATCGGATGCGAACAGGGTCATGAAATTCCTAACTTGGCCCACCTGCATCACGTGACGGTTCTTCAACTGACGCCAATGACGACATGACGGGGCCAGGATGGGGAATGGGGAAAGGAGAACGCGTTCGAGGTTTGACGGTTTGAATAAGTTCCAAGTTATCAAAGCAGGAAGTGATGATAGGTGGTGAAGAATCGATTGAGAGATGAGTGGAAGAAGAGAGGTGCGGGAGGTGTTTGTCAAGTCCAAGGTCACCTGCTGCCTGTCACGGAGAACCGTTGTCCCGGGGAGCGAGTCTGACGCGATTCGATCCAGCATCATCGGTATTGTACCCGTTGCCCGCCTCTCTTCTCCAGTTTCTTCTGTCTTTTGCTCTCCCCCGCTGCATCCCCAGCTCCCCCCATGCCAGCTAGTCCCCTCTTCATGCCCATGAAAGTGGTCCATGCTAACCAGGCAGAGTACAGCGGAACCACGATCCACAACCACCACGCGCGGTCTCCGAAGATGCACACCGCCCCCATGCAGCCCCAGGTCCAGTACAGAACATCCCACATGTACTCTGTCAGGCCGGACGCGCCAAGATCTTCGCCAGGGGAGCGAAGAGAGCCATCAGCGGAGTTGTATCGCGGGCGGCCGAGACGCTCGAGGTAGAACTCGATGGCCAGCGTTGGAAAGGTAAATATGAAATACGGTAAAAGAGAGCGCGGACGGTTGAATATAAAATGAAGGAGCAGGAAGATTGCGTGCAGGGAAAAGGTCGTGATGTGGGTGCGAAGGAGGAGGGAGACGTTGCGGGCGGCGAGGGATTTGGCTGCTTTCTGGGAGAAGAGTTAGCTAAAGGCGATAATTTGCAATTGGCAAGATAACTGGAATTGCGGAAGTTACCTGAGCCATTTTCAGCCCTATTTTTTTTTTTCGATCACAGTGTTCTAGAAGCTGTAACAGTCGGGCGAGGAGTAGGGGGAGCCCGGAGATAGGCCTAACAATTCCGGAGGGCGTAGGCAAAGCACGCTCGAACGGTCACGTTGTGAAGCTGAAATTATTCCAACAGGACTTGGATAGAGGATGAAGCCGCCAAGCTCCTCCCCGAAACCGAACGATCGACCCGGCCCCTGACAGCGGTGCCGTTGTGGCCGCAAGCAGAAGTCTTACGCTCAGATGGAACGTGGAGAGGATGGAAAAGGGAATGGCGTTGCCCACCACGACCGGCGCCTCCACCAGCCACTCCGTGAGCTACTGCTCAAAACATCACGGGTATCCTCACGCAGTCTCGTTGCGCCCAGCACGCCGGCCCCGCACGCTTCTGCCTGAGATCGCATGCCTGGTTTCTGAGCGATATGCGATCCGGCTCTTTCTGACGTTTGTTTGGCTCCAAGGGCGTCGCGGCCGTCCCCGGACGTCATTCACTCCCTCCAACCTGGCTGGATCCACAGTGAAGTACTGACCGATCGCGAAAGGGGGGGGTCGAAGCAGAAGGAAGAGACAACGTCACCGGCGACGCTGCGCTTCTTGAAGACCTGATTCACAGCTCTGCTGCTCTTGCCAGCGAAGAAAACGTGTCGCATCGCCCCTTCCTGTCTAGCCGTCGCTGCGACTTCGTTCATCGCTGCCTCCAGCCCATGTTCTCCCCCTCGTGAAGCGCACCTTAACGCCTCTTATTCCTCAATTTATCGCGCAGCCTTACCTCGATTCCTCTTATTTTGCCGTTTCTTCGGCCCATCAGCTGACATCTAACCGCCACAATGTCGCCGTCGACCCCTCATATATCCAGCCAGTTGAGGCAGCTCATCTATTACCACCTGGATAACAACCTGATTCGCAACGCACTCTTCCTCGCCGGTCGGCTACATGCTTACGAACCCCGGTCGTCGGAAGCTTCATATCTGCTCGCCCTCTGTCATCTGCAGAGTGGCCAACCGAAAGCGGCGTGGGACTACAGCAGGAACTCCGGCTCCAGAGGGACTCACGTCGGCTGCTCATACGTATATGCACAGGCATGCTTGGACCTGGGGAAGTATATCGAAGGAATCACAGCGCTAGAACGAAGCAGAAGCCTTTGGGCCTCGAAGAATCACTGGAGTAAGGAGTCACCGGGAATTTCCAGCAGAATGTTGATTTCAGGCTGCCGATTGCATCGGGGACTAATTTTTCTCAAAAAAAAATGAACAGATAAACATAGTGAAACGCGGAGACAACATTTACCGGATGCAGCGGCAGTGCTCTGTCTGCAGGGCAAGCTCTGGCAGGCCCACAAAGACCTCAACAAAGCTGTAGAATGCTATGTGGAGGCTTTGAAGCTTAACCCCTTCATGTGGGATGCCTTCCTCGGTCTCTGTGAGACTGGTGAGTTGAGGTTTCGATTTCTTTTTCCAATCCAGGAAAGGTTAACTGTTTTCCAAGGTGTAAATATCCGCGTTCCAAACATCTACAAACTGAGCCCCGAGTTGATAGCTATGCTTTCAACATCTCAAGGGGAGGCTATTTCTCCATTAGATAAGACGTCAGCAAATGGACCGTTGCAGGCACAACTGAACGTCAATCCCAGTATTGACCCCTTTACCTCTGCTGCTTTGAAAGGTGATACCGCCCCTACATATGGTTGCTACGCATTGTGGGAGAAGCTTAACGGGAGCACAGTTAGCGTCGCTTCGGTTGGAGGGACCGCGACGCACGAGGGACTAGAAACGCCGATAGCTCACCACGATTCGGACGATTTACGTCTGGCCAATGGGGCAGAATCTTCATTAGAGCCTCCTCTCGCGCCCGCAAGAAAGAACAGGACAATGCAGGCCATGGGTGTGGAGTATGCTGCCGACCCTCCTCCCAAGATGAAAACAGCAAGCATCAAATCCAGGACCAGATCCAGGGCGGAGTCGGAAGAGCAGAATGCGCTTCACGTTGAAACGGCCCCCGCCCCGACGGTGGGTGACCGCAAGAGAACGGTTTCAGGTCAGGTAGCCCATCCACCGCCACCACAGCCGCCCGAACCAGGTGCACCACAACGACGAAGTGTGCGGCTCTTTAATCAAATACGACCGACCACCAGCAAGCTCGCCACTAGCTCTCTGGCGGCCAAAGAAGGCAGGGAGTTGAAGAAAGTGAAAGCCACCGGTACAAAAGGGCGCACAGCGACGACGTCTACCGTCGGTCGCGTCGTGAGCGGCAATCGAAAAGCCATCGCTGAAGCTGGTGACGCTGACGGTAAAGATCAGAAATCGGCTGCCATTTCGCAGACCGTGGCCAGCCACGGCCAATCCAAGAGCGCTGCGGTCGATAAGTCCAAAGAGATCGAAGCTCTCAGCTGGCTATTAGATCTGTTTTCAAAATTGGCTGCTGGGTATTTCGCGTTGAGTCGCTATAGGTGTCCGGAGGCGATCCAGATCTTCAACTCGCTTCCTCAGAGCCAACGGGAGACTCCGTGGGTCCTGGCACAGCTCGGGCGAGCTTATTATGAGCAAGCCATGTACCCCGAAGCTGAAAAGTATTTCATCAGGGTGAAGACGATGGCGCCGTCGAGATTGGAGGACATGGAGATTTACTCCACCGTGCTGTGGCATCTGAAGAACGACGTGGAACTGGCATATTTGGCCCACGAATTGATGGAGATCGATCGCCTATCCCCGCAGGCATGGTGCGCAGTAGGGAATTCCTTCTCCCATCAGCGCGACCACGATCAAGCCATCAAGTGTTTCAAGCGAGCCACCCAGCTGGATCCCAAATTCGCCTATGCATTCACCCTGCAGGGTCACGAATACGTGGCCAATGAGGAGTATGACAAGGCCCTGGATGCTTACCGGCACGGTATAAGTGCAGACCCCCGGCATTATAACGCGTGGTATGGACTGGGTACCGTGTACGAGAAGATGGGCAAACTTGAGTTCGCCGAGCAGCACTTCCGCAATGCGGCAAGCATCAACCCGACTAATGCGGTGTTGATCTGCTGCATCGGCCTGGTGCTGGAGAAGATGAACAACCCGAAAGCTGCCTTGATACAGTACGGACGTGCTTCGTCGTTGGCACCACACTCCGTGTTGGCTCGGTTCAGAAAGGCTCGTGCCTTGATGAAATTGCAGGAACTCAAGCTGGCGCTGGCGGAGCTCAAGATCCTCAAGGACATTGCTCCGGATGAGGCCAACGTGCACTATCTTCTCGGGAAGCTGTACAAGATGTTGCATGACAAGGCCAACGCGATCAAGCATTTCACGACCGCCTTGAATTTAGACCCAAAGGTGAGTTCACTGCTTGCATACCCTAGGTATCTACAGTGCAGTAGCAGAACGCTGACTGCTTCGTGCAGGCGGCACAGTACATCAAGGACGCGATGGAATCCCTGGACGACGAGGAAGATGAAGATGAAGATATGGCTTGAGCAGCGAAAAAGTTTCTTCTTGCATTACCCGATTCTTTGATCCTTCTCTGCTGAAATTCAGCGAGCATCAACTTGGGGTTTGTTTCTGCATTGGCGGTTGGCGTTCTTGGAATGCATGTGCATAAGCATCGGGCGGGAGTTACGGGGAATTGGATAAAAGCGTTGCTCTTACTGGACCTGAGGCATGTGGCCTGGTCGGTCTCGTGGCGTTGTGACTGTATATTAGCGGCTTTGGCTTTTTCTCATGGCCACTTGGATGTACATGAGACGGGGATGGCGGGGCCGTGGTTTCATGAATATAATGTTTATCATGGCCGCGACTGGAATAGAGGATCTATTCTTAATCGGGACATTTTTTAGAGTCGTTCTCGGTAGAGCTGCCGTAAGAGTAAACAGTGGAGCTCAAGTCTTGTCATCTTCCAATGACTTCCCATGGGGAGATTCACGTCACTTCCAACACGCTGATACTACTGCATCATTTTCCCCTAAGGGAATTCCCATCGGATTCAGATCCGCTGCTATATCGTCTCTGTCGGCCAGGTATTTCCCGTTATTTCCAATGGATCTTTTTCCTTCTCCCATTGGGATACCCTTAGGTAGAGGCCCATCCAGCAAGCCCGTCAGAAGGGTGAGCCTCCTGACACGCACATGATCCGTAGCCACGCTGGCACAAACAAGCACCGTGGACTCCCCATAGGCTGCGGGGATGGCCTTATGGCCGCTGACTCGGGGACCTGGCTTTCCGATAGTGAATGGCATGCTCTGCTCGGTGCAAGGTCCAGGCTTTCTTTTCCCCAACCATGGGTGGAGCGATGGGGACACCGTCCAGCTGATCATGTCTGAATCTGATGCGGGAGTGAGGAGTGGATGCGCTGTCCTGTGGGCATGGTTCTGGGCATAGAGAGAAGTGCAGATGTACGGAGCATACGGTGAAGATATCCACCGAGTCTGGAGAGAAGGCGGTGGGGTTTTCTGCCCAACAGCAAAAGCCGCGGGCCGCGCCGGACGTCACCAGCGACATCCTCCATCCTCCTCGCTGCCTCCTCGCTGCTTCGCGGGACCGTGTCGTCTGCCCAGCAGGACGTCCGCGTCTCCTCTGCCCTTGCATCTCGGTTGGGCCCGTTGGTCATGGCGTTCTGAGACTCGGTCCTGCCTCTCAATTGTTTTCTCTTCAGTTGACGGTACCAACTTTCTGCGAGGGTCGCTCGCTTTTACGCCTGGGGCATCCACCGGAAAGAAACAGAGTAAGAGCTCTCTCTTTCTCTCTCTTCTCATTCCTCGTGCTCAAAAATCCTCTTTTGTCCGCCCATTGACGAAATTGGACCTATGTACAAGCCGTCGAAGGTCATCAAATTGCTCCTCTCTGCCGCTGCTACAGCCACAACACCGCTCGTCCGCTCCGCGTCCGCAGTCATGTCCGTCGGCTCGTACATCCTCTCGGGCATCACGTCCTACGTGGTTGTGACCCTCTCGCTCTTCGCCCTCTCGATCAAGGTGCCCCGGGCCGCCTTCGCGGCGCGGTGCCTCTCCGCGTACGGCTCCCTGATCCTCTGCGCGACCTACGGCGTCGTCGCCTCCATCGTCCTCCGCCTCGTCGGCTACGGCCGCGTCTCGCAGTGGGCCACGGCGCGCAGCTTCAAGTGGGTGATGCGCTACACGACCGGCGTGCGCTTCGACGTCGTCGAGGGCGAGGAGTACCTGCGGACCCGGCCCGCCGTCTTCATCGCCAACCACCAGACGGAGCTGGACGTGCTGATGCTGGGCACCATCTTCCCGCCCTACTGCAGCGTCACGGCTAAGAAGTCGCTCAAGCGCGTGCCCTTCCTGGGCTGGTTCATGGCGCTGTCCGGGACGGTGTTCATCGACCGCGCGAACCGCGAGACGGCCGTCAAGGCCTTCGACGGGGCGGCCAGGGAGATGCAGACGCTCAAGCAAAGCGTGTTCATCTTCCCCGAGGGCACGCGCAGCTACTCGACCAAGCCGGAGCTGCTGCCGTTCAAGAAGGGAGCGTTCCATCTGGCGATCAAGGCGGGCGTGGACATCGTGCCTGTCGTCACCGAGAACTATGCGCATGTGCTGAATCCGAAGGAGTTCCGGTTCCATGCTGGTACGATCAAGGTTAAAGGTGAGCATCCTCTCTCCGTGTTTACGTTGATTATATCCCCCTTTCATCCCAACTCGCAAACATCTCTTAAGCGAATATAATAGGATGACGCTAACACAGAATCAGTCCTCCCCCCAATCTCCACCAAGGGCCTGACCGCCGCAGACGTCGACAACCTGACCCGCACCACCCGCGAATCCATGCTCAAGGTCCTCGCCGAGTTGTCGAACAAGGACGAGCGAGAGGTCGACGCGACCGTGCCCAACGGCTCGTCTACGGCCGTTGAGATCTAATACCTAAGATTCTAGCCAAAAAAAAGAGGCAATGGCGAGATAAGATAGGACGAGACGAGACGAAGAGCAAGGAATAATGAACCGAAGCAATGATCGGGGATGAAATAAATAGAGAGATGACTGACCGACCGACGACCAATGACCTGTTAGTTGTACAACATAGAAAATGAAATGATGCATATACCTATTTTTTAACGTCAATGTCATGGGTTATGTTTTACGTAGTTCTGTTCTAGTCAGTCTCAATACTGGTCTTGGAATGAGGATAGAGTCCCCGATGCTGCTCCGGACGGCAAGGTGGTTACAGATGAATAATGAATGGACGAATGACTGGATAGAACTGCACCGGTTGACTCGGTCAACAGTCGTCATGACATTATAGGTGAGCGTGGATGGAAACAAAAGATGAATAAGATGAGTTGCAAATCTAGATAGACGCTCTGGAGTCCCAAGTTTGTTTATTCCCGCTCTCTGTATATAAAATAAGGTATATAGGTACGCTTTTTGGGGCCACTACAATTCATTCATTCATTCGTCAATCATCATTGTTCATCATCGATCATGACTCATGATCTTCAATTGAGAAAAAAAATAAAGCCCCCAAAGCCATCTACCGTACCGCTTGCTCTTTATAAGTCGCCAACTTCCTACCTAAGATAGACACCGACACTCCCCCCTCGCGCACGGCGCAACGTCCCTCTCGATCTCGATCTTCTTGAACTCGCCCCAGGGATCACGATCCCGACCCTGACCCGCCCCGCGAGCATCATCGGGCCGACTCCCAGCCCCTAACCCCCCACCCCTCGCAGCCGTCGCGACGAGGTAATCTCTCTCGAACGCGACGACCTCGATCCGCACGTCCTCGACCCGCTTCCCGCGCAGCCAGGTCTGCGTCCCTGTGTAGGGGGTGCCCCAGAGAGCGGAATCATTATCCTGTTCCCGTTCGGCTCCACCATCACCACCGGTGGCAGTGTTGGTGCTAAGGGGATCGACAGGCTCCGGCGCAACGACATCCGTAAACTCGAGCTCCCTCAACCACGGCGCGAGAAGCGCCTCGCCCGTCATCTTGATGTACGCCTCCTTCAGGGCCCAGTAGGTGTAGAAGAGGCGGAGGCGGGATCGGACCGCTTCCTCCTCTTTCCCTCCGACTGTTGCAGAACCCTGCTGGGTAGTGCTAGAACTAGATGATGATGAGGCAGGGATGGGTTTGATCGCGTCCAGCTCCCGCCGGGAAAACACCTCGGCGAAGATATCGACAAAGTCCGCGAGCTGCTTGTGCGTCGTGGGGACCGAGTCTTTGCGTCCTCGTCTTGAGGGCTCGTCGACGCAGGTGATGTCGATTCCTATCTGGGGGATCGATTGCGTCTGTGCGGAGGAGGACGACGGGTGTGAGAAGATGGCTGTTGCTGTTGATAATGATGAGGATGACGGGATGATACACCCCGCAAGCGCAACCAGCGACGCCTGATGACTGACGTTGAATTCGACATTTGGAATAGATCTTCCATCTTTCCCGCTGCTTCGTGAAGGTGAAGGGACGAAGCACGGCCGCCGGTGCGGCTCCGGCGTCCGGCTGATGGTGACTTCGCTCCAGGGGATGCGACAGGTGCGGTGGATGAAGAGGTACTTGAGCAGGTAGGAGGCCAGGGACATGTGTCGGTCCGCGAGGTGGTAGTATTTCTTGACCGTCTCCTGGTCCGCGAGCTGGAGCGTTTCCAGGAGGGGTAGGGATATGGTTGTTGCGGTCAGTGGTCGGGTGTCCATGTACCATCTGGTCATGGAGGGAGTTTCTGAAGTCGATTGGGACGTCATTTTGGGGTATAATTCGGATGTTGACAAAAAATTTTTTTTTAAAATATACGCTTCTTAGCGACTAGTGATATATATCATGGATATTTATTTTTGCGATGACTTGGGGAGGTATAATTTGAAATGGGTTGCACAGATGGTATAAAAATAAATGCAACAGAACAATCCGCACATGTCACACCATCATCTCACAGGAACAAATTCACGGAGAAACAAACAAACAGCCGTATAAACGGCAGTATATCAATAGATCATCTGCAAATGGACGAGGCACACATCTGATATCGGGTCTTGGCAGCACGTGGTGCCCGGCGCGGGCCGACGTCGACGCCGGCGGTGGCAGAACGGCGAAGATAACCGAGCGGCGTCCGCGCGATGACTCCGCCCATATCTGATCTACTGTAGGTGCAATGGGCAGCATCACGGTGGGTGTTCTCGCCCTGCAGGGCGCTTTCTACGAGCATATACAGCTGCTGAAAAAGGCGGCGGCCGTTTTAGCGGAGTCGCAGGGCCCCTTGGCCTCGCAATGGGAGTTTATCGAGGTGCGGACGCAACAGCAGCTCGATAGCTGCGATGCGCTCATCATACCGGGAGGCGAAAGCACGACTATTTCCCTGGTTGCTGCTCGGTCCAACTTGTTGGAGCCTCTGAGGGACTTTGTTAAGTATGTGGATGCCTTTTCTTGATACCTCTTTGTCATTATGGTATACCATTTGCTGACAGTAGGGTTTCCCAGACGCCATCGCAAGCCAACATGGGGCACCTGTGCCGGCCTCATTCTACTCGCAGAATCCGCTAATCGGACCAAGAAAGGAGGCCAGGACCTCATCGGTGGTCTCGACGTTCGCGTGAACAGAAACCACTTTGGTCGGCAGACTGAAAGTTTCCAAGCCCCGTTGGATCTGCCCTTCTTGGCGACAGAAGGGCAGGGACAGCCCGCTCCTTTCAACGGTGTGTTCATCCGCGCACCGGTCGTGGAGAAGATTCTGCCAAACCAGGAGGGTATTCAGATCGAGGAAAGCAACAAAGAAGAAACGGTGGTAGCACCCTCGAGAGAGGCTAAGGATCAGGTTGCCAAGGAGGCGATGGAAAAGCACGTGGAAATTCTTGCGAGACTTCCGGGAAGAGCAGCAAGATTGGCTACCACTGGAGTAGACATTGACGCGGAGAAGGAAGTCGGTGACATCGTTGCAGTCAGACAGGGAAATGTCTTCGGAACAAGTTTCCACCCAGAACTGACAGAAGATCCTCGAATCCACTGTTGGTGGTTGCGCCAGGTCCAGGAGGCTGTGAACAAGAGACGTAATGCGCAAAGTTTGCCTTTGAGATGATTTTCGGGACACTTAGAGATTTATATCGTGGGTATAAGATAGATAGACTTTTCTTCCACCCGATACAAAAGAAAGACAAATTCCCATCCAACGCCGTTTGTGCGCCAAAGTTAGCCTGTTCCTACTACCTACCTCTTCCATACTCTTCTTCCTCTCTCCGACGCTGCTCGGCGTACGCGCGACCGTAGCCTCCACGACCCGGATCGTACTCGTCTCTATATTCGTCGCGGACCTGGCCACCAGATTTGCCTCGGCTAGGCAGAGTTAGCAAGCTTCCCTCTCGAAGATGGATGCTCAACATACCCATATTGCCGACCCTCCTGGAAGCCTGGATCAAGATCTGTGCGTATTATCCGCTCATCAAGCTTGGTACCCCCGATGTACTTCATACAGTCAAGGGCATCCTGATGAGTGTAGTATTCGACAAAGCAGAACCCACACGGTGTCTTCGCGTACCGGTCCAGTCCCATGACCAGGCGTTTGATTTCACCGCATCTGTTATTGCCGTTAGTTTGTATCTTTGATATTGGAGCGGCGGAGAGCGTACTTTGCGAAAAGCTCATGGATCTGTTCCTCCGTAGTGTAGAAAGAACTAGGCGCCTTGTCAGCTATGTGAAAGCCTTCACAAGTAACTGAGGATGCATGAACATACAGGTTTCCAACATAAAGAGTTGTGGCGTTCTTCAACGCAACCAGAGGATCCTCCATGGGCTTGTCGCTGTCATGGTCGGGGTTCAGCTTGCGCCTCTTGTTCTGCGGGAGACGCTGTCAGTGAACGCACGAACAGACCAACAACTACACATCAAACCACATACCTTTCCCAGGTAGTATGCGCTGGGCCTGTCCAGCCTTTCAACTGTGTTTGTGCTCTGTAGCAAGTCCATGTTGAGTGGTGGCCCGTCGTGAAGTTGTTTGGAGCAAGGGGAGGTTCAGGTCGCCGAGCGCATCGATCGAGACGCGCAGGTCCGGCCAGTGCTTGTTCTTGGCGCGCTTTGGTAGAGCTTCCGCTCCGCAAAACTCCCCCGAAATCTCAAGGCGCGATCCTCAACAACAAGCTGGAGGGCGGCTCTTCCACCCTTTTACAAGGTCTGCGCCGGATCCTACTTTCGGTCTATAATAGGATGCTGTGAATAGAAGCCATTATTTGATCCCCTCCCGAGCTACTTCTTCCGCCCGCCTCCTGCAACTCATACAAAACGCCACAACGATGCCCAAGGTCATTAGCTACACTCCGTCCTGGCTATGCAGACCCTCGCCGGGCGCCGATTTCTTCTCAAGCGTCTCTCCTAAAGGTCCAGCTGCGCAGCCGGAAAACGGGAAGACCGCCGAGTGTGAGGGGCCCACGAGGACTCTGGCGAGGAGAGGCACCGAGGTATTCGCTGTGGTGGACAATCAGATTCGCTGGTCGAACCTGACGCGGTTGAAAGACGAATGGCAGCTACTGTCAAAGTCCAAGGCGAAGGATTCGAAGACGCAAAATGGGAGCCAGAAAGATACGCCTGACGGCGCAGCAGATAGCAGTGGCAGCGAAGTCTACTACAGGGTAATCAGCGAACGCGCATCTTAGATTCTATGATTACTGACGCCGCCAGGTCTTGACTGTTCCAGTGTATGGACAAATTAGACAGTTAATTCCCTCTCCAAATGGCGCCTTCTTGGCCATCGTCACTGCCCATACGGTTCACATCTCCGTCCTTCCGGATTCGTCGCACCTTTCCGGCACTGATACCTCGCCCATTCGCCTCAAGACATATCAACTTGGTCCTACGACTCATGTCATACCCGAGTCGCCTGTGGTATCAGCATTATGGCACCCGCTTGGAGTGTACAGCAATCTTGCGGGCTGCCTGGTGACTGTCACCGCTGATGCTGCTGTCCGCGTGTGGGAGCTGGATAGGAACAACCACTGGTCGTTCGATAGACCAACCCTGGCAATTGATCTGAAAAAGCTTGTCGATGGAACTTCATGTGACGAGGACTTTACGCCGTCAGGGTTTGGGAAGAATAAAGGGTTCTCCGCGGATTCCTTTGATATGGAAGTCGCGTCGGCTTGTTTCGCAGGTACCGGCCATGAAGGGGAAGACGCGTGGGCGCCAATGACTCTTTGGGTCGCTATGAGGCCGGGTGACCTCTATGCGCTTTGTCCTCTGTTGCCGTCGAAATGGCAAGCGCCGTCGACTACTATTCCATCACTGTCTGCGGCTATTATCCCGAAACTAGCTGCTGCTGAAGAGGACCCGGACGAATGGGGGGATGAATTGACCGCTTGCCGACAGCAGTTCGATTGGCTCAAGGAAATCGACAGCCAGGAACCATTGTCCACTGTTTCCGGTGCGGAAAACGCTCCGGACGGAGAGATCTTCACTCGTCCTGCGATTCCGAGTGCGATCCCGAGACTGCAAGGACCATTTCAGTTTGACAATGGTGATCAGATCGATGATCTCGATCTTACCGATCTTCTTGTCATTGCAGCCAAGGTCAAGATGGATGATCTGATGACTGGCGAAGATGACGAATATGCGCTGGAAGAAACCGCCCAGGAGGGCTTATCGGCCACAATCATCTGTCTCTCTACTGCCAGCGGCAGGGTGCATATCTGCCTAGAACTCGACGGCGTCGAGGGTCAGTGGCTTCCGAAAGCGAAGAAGAATGCTTTCAGGGCACCACTCTCCGAGCCTTCGGACCTCCTTTTGATCGAGTCGCTGGATACAGTCAGGAAGGATCTTAGACAACCGAACTCCTGGCCTACTTTCACAAGGGATGTTCATTCTCGCTACAACTTTTTCCTCACTTCTGCCAACAATGTGACATTCTTCTCTCTGTCGTCATGGGCACAGAGACTGGAAGCTGAGCTGCAGTCTGAGGACGCAGCCGGATCGGCTTTCCGCCTGAACATTCTCTGCGAAGGCTCAGTGGCCCTAAGGGAACAGATTCTTCAAGCAAGTGACGATGATCTTGCTACAAACGATGAGCCAAGGCATCTGTCCTCTTCGTTGGTTTTCTACGACTACGACCTTGGTTATTTGCTGTTGACCTACCGCGCGTCCCGTCCATACGCGGCAGTGCTCGACGCGCCCGCCCACGCTGTCTTCGCTTCGATAGCAGATGCGTCACAATTGGAGTCTGATGCTGTTTCCCGTGGACTTCCGATAATACTTCCGCGACGAGCTCCCTATCAAGTCCCCTCGATTCTATATTCTGCCTCTCCCCTGGAGTTCTTCGTTGACAAGCACGTTCCACACCGCCACAGACACACTATCAAAGAGCAAGTCCGCCTTTCTCCGTCAACTCTCGACCTTGTTACCGCCGCACACCGGATTCTATCCGCTCACACGAACGCTCTTGAAAGGGCAGTGTCTGACCTCTTCCGCCGCTGTGAGAGATTGCAAGGGGAGATGCGTGATCAACTCAAGCAACTTGCGGATGTGGCGGAACGAATCAAGGGCGTTTCCACTCAGATCGGTGAGGACGGTCAAAGGAAAGAGGGCGCCAGAAGTGGACAGGCCTTGGATAGGAGATTGGAGGCAGCTAGAAAGAGACAAGAGGAGCTTGTCCAGAGGTACGAAAACTTGAGAAATAGAATATTGAAATCAGGCGGCCGGCCCTTGAGCGAAAAGGAGAAGGCTTGGATGCAGGAAGTGAGCTCGCTGGAGGCCTCTCTCGGGGAGGCGAAAGAGGCCGAAGATGAAAAGCGCCAGACCCTCACTCAGAGACTGGAAACCGTAAGTCGCGTCGCAAGCAGTGTCTATCTCGGTTGGACCTAAATAACTGACAACTATTCCTAGGCTAAATCACTTTCCGCGGAGCTGCTGGCTGAAGTGAAGCGTGTCATTGCGGAAACTCCCGCGGCAGGCGAACCCGGGACTCCAGTCAGTCCAAGCGCCCATCCAAGGGTCCCGCAGAGATTACAGAGGGCGAAGATTGCGGAGGCCATGAGAATGGTTGAGCGAGAGTGAGTTCCCCCTTGTCTCCGATCCGTCATTGATAAGCTCCCTTGCTAACTGGCGTCCTAATTTTCAGAGCTGCCGTTATCGATGCTATCACTGCCAGGCTGGAACGGTTGAACACGAGCATACCATAGACGGGCGATATTTCTTGAGGGCTAGTTATTATTTCAGTAATCTAGCCTTTCATCCAGCAGAATCGAGTTGTCATGTCGAGGCGTCTATTATGTCCTCAATGTCCGAATCGTGGCATGTTATGTTAAAAAGCATTGCAATAGGTAATTATGGTTCATCATGAGCATTCTGTGTATTTTTGCCGAGCTCGTTACCTGTACTGTACAATTGTGATGGCTTTGATTGGAACTTGTTAGCTTAGTATATTAGACTGGCTTGAGGGCCGTGGGTAAATGTCATTGATGGCATCACCATGATACGTGCATGATATTTGATAATCTTTGATTCCGATCTGCCGTGGACAAGCTTCGTACGCTGTAACGCTGATTTGGGGCAATCATATTGGCATTTCGAACGCCCCGAGTGAAAGCGCGTAGCGGCATAAACGACGTTGAAGGAAGGGTCTTTGTAGAGCAGTATACGCCAAACAGATATATTCCTGATGTCATTGGTCATCTCCATGTCCCAATATCATTCTTTTTTTAGTTTCTAAAAAAAGGACCTGCAGCTGGAAATGTGTTCCCTCTCTTGAGTTTCAATCTGGCCATTGGAATTTTGCCCTTCAGCCTCCCTACCATGTAGGCTTGAGACAGCTGCTTGGTTCCGTCAGCAGATTAAGAAGCAAATGGATAGGAGTACATACGCTATAGAAGACCCATATCTTCTCCAAGTTTATTTCTATGAGCACCCATAACCCTTGCTCATTTGTCTGTGTTCTCCGTTCGCCGTCGATTAGGCAGAGCTTTTCGTTGGAATGTGGTCCATAACTTTGTCAACCTAACTGCAACTACGGATTCGTGGTCAATATATCTCGATCCTTGGTAGACTGGATATGGAAACGCTGAACTAAACTCCTGATCTTTCAAGTCATACAGAGTATCCGGACATGGGGTCAACAGAGAGTGGGCGTTACCAAACTGCGGCGGACGTGCAAACATGGAAGTCCACAAACATACGATCCCCTTCCCAGATCTGATACCCTCTCCCACACCCGAGGCCGCCCAACACGACAACAAAGGCCACAAGGAACAACCACATGTACTTCCAGATTCCAAAGTGCATCGAGAGTTCGATCCGTGACCAGCCTATAATCCCTATTGTCCTAAACCACCAAACACAAGGTCAAATCGGGCCAAAAAAAGAGGTCAAAAGAGGTGGTTTGTGAGTACTCACAAACCACAACCCAAAGGCCTAATACAGGGCGCCTTCTCCTGCCTTCGAACTCAGAGTTTGACCTGACCCGTATCAAGCCTACCGAGCTACATGACGGTGCGGGATTTACAGGTGGGAAGGCATGGTGGAGGGCCACCCTTCTCGGCCAGGGGGAACCCGGCTCCTACCAGCTAGACCACCCGAGCTCTTTGGGTGAGAGGTAAACGCTGAGGGTAATACATAAGGGAGCGTCGCAGGCCTCAGGTGTCCTGTTTTTGCTTGTCTGGTCGCGTCAGAGAGGGCTGGATCTGAAGGACTATTCCCTTTCCGCTTCCCTCGCCCATATCACGGATTGAATACCACCCTCGTCTTCACCATCATCTCCAGTCATGTAATAAGAGCAACCAAACAACATACTTTTTTGCACACAAGCTATCTATCTGGATAACCATAACATAAGCAACACCAACGCCAGCATACCTAACTGAATAAGGTACTAAGTTGACTGATCAATTAAACCTCCCAATCTTTGCCGAACCCATCCACCTACCACATCTTCTAAAAAAAACCTTCTCCACATTTTCGGACTAGATTATAGACAACATAACGTTTTCAGTATCCTCTTGAGCAGACAGTCCTTGGTCTTCTTCTGCTCTTCCACCGGCGGAGGCCGCTCAGCCTCCTTCCGCTCCTTCTCCCGAAGACGGCGCTCAACCTCCTGCCGCTCCTCCTTCCCCGGAAGAATGTGCCCAATCTCTATCTGCTTCTCCTCCAGCAGAGAAGGCTCAGCCTTAATCCGCCCCCTCTTCACACAGTTGGAGCAAATCTTGTTTTTGTGAATGACTGTATCAGTCTCGAACCAGCTGACACATTCCATGTCCGCCTGGAAGCAGATAAGCTCATTGAGCATGTGGCCGCAGAGTTGGTACTCGTTGGGCTCTATATAGCACATGGTATTTCCGTTCCGTTTCGTTTTTTTTTTCACACCGGTTTCAAATCACCTTTTCGTTCTTTTTGTTTGTTTGAAGAATAATTTGCTTTGTTTCCCGTTGAGACAGAATAGATAGATGCGTTCGAGTGCCTCTTTGTTCGTGACTTGCTTAGCACATTCTTCAGGTAGAGTTGAAAATAGAATAGAATAGTCTTTGTCTTTGTCTTTGTTTGTAGAGTTTATCTCACAGAGATAAATTATAGTCAAGAAAGATTTTTTTTGGAAGGTCGAAGTAACTATTGCTTAAGTGGCCATGACTCGATGCCTATATATGTCCCACATGGTGAAAGGGATAAGCTTCTACTACACAAGGAAATTCATATCGTGGCTTTATGTCATCAAAGCAGTAATGCATAACAAAGAACCTAGTTTCAATGACATTATCATCCGACGGAGAATCAACAATGACTTTGTGTCCCTCGTTGAGTCAAGGACCATAGTCATGCCGTGACTTTCCATATCCCGAGGGAGATGATAGGGTTTGCGGGTCACGTGACGGAGGCACAATGACCTCGACTGTACAGCCCGACGGGGATTGCCAATAAGATAGAGAGGGTCATTTAGCTTGTTGAAAAGAGACAAGGGGATAATATTGGCGGAGATATCCATTGTGGTTTCAGATTCTGGGGGATACTGGCTTGTTTGATAATGTTGCATCGAGTGATGAGGCACGTTCCGTTAAAGTTGTGGAGAACAGATGTCGGTGATTGTTAGTACGAAATTCTTAGATTAATGTTAAACTTCAGGTATGGCAGTAGACCCTGCACCTAATCCCAACTATCCACGTCTCAGATCAGATAGCCAAATACGTAAACAGAAACAAAAAGCTCAAGCACGGGACTTAGTACAGTACACTTCCCAACTTGCAAATCGCCAACCAACCTAGTCGTAGCCCTACCTACTACCCATGTTACTCAATGCAAGTGAATTGTTTCCCAAGCTTCACTCTACGAGTCTCCTAGATGCGTTTCCTGCAACAGTAACGCCAATATCGACTCAGTAGTACCCCTCAAGATCAACCCTCTCCTCAATCGCGTCATACACCTCCTCGACGATCTTCTCCCAGGGTGGAAGCACCAGCTCGTCGAACCGATCCTCCCACTTCCTCATCTCCCTGAGGAAACTGGTCCACCAGCGGCAGAAGTGGCGCATGTTCATCCCGCTTAGGTCCGACCCCTCCAGCGCCCTGAACACGGCGCTCGTCGCGTCGATCCACGCCCTGTGCGGCCCGTCGAGGTACTGCCTCCGGAGACGCGCGTACTCGGCCGCGTACGCGGCGTACGCCTCTTCCTCGACGTGGAAGTGGAGCAGGTACGGGTTGAGCTTCGCCGCGGGCGCGAGGGTCGGGCAGCAGGGGTCGTGGTCCACCTTCCAGTTCATGAGACGCCGGACGGACTCGACGTGGACGTAGTAGTGGCGCTCGTCGTGCCGCGGGCACATGCGGTAGTAGCGCTTGTTGTACTGCCTCTCGAGGCGCTTCAGGGCGGCGAAGGTTTTGCTGGCGATTATGCGGACGTTGTCCAGGGCATCGAGCAGCTCCTTTGGGCAGATCGAGTACAGGTGGTTTGGGAGGCGGATGTTGTACATGTCGAAGATGTAGCGTCTCGTGTGAGACATTGTCATGCGAAGCTAGCTTTGCAGAGGTGAATGGTTAGTGTCTTTGGAGTTGTTAGTGGATGGAGACGCGCACAAGACACGTAGTATAGAGACAGTGCGTGTCGAGGTTTAAGGAGCGTGCGTTTGTATACGTGATAAGAGACTCTTAAGAAGGGACGAAGGGCACAGTGGATTTCCCCGATGGACATGGGACGTGAAAGTGAAGAAACAGTGTGAATTATCCGTCTTGGGCGGGCGCCTGTGTGTAGAGGGTTGCCATCTGAATTGTTGTCTAACTGGGAACAGCCGCCCGCCCATCAAAAGTGGATGTTGTCTAGAAACAATCGACATAGGTATTTCTCTGTTATGAAACCACTTTGACATTGAAACCAATGGAAATGACACTGTATATGTAGCCTGAGCATCTTACTGTTCTGACTAGCGGCATTCTTGGCCTACTTAATCCAGAGGCATGCAAGTTGAGATCCGGATGTCTGATTGTTTATATGCTATGACGAGCGGCGTACATTGTGCATCCCATGTCATTCATCTCATATATAGCAAATCCATCTATAGATTCAGTGAGCAACATGTCCATGATAAGACATGGCGTGTATACGTTGCGTCACTGGCAATTCATCACCTTGGTTTGAAGACATGTTATTAGCAGTCTAAACCCAACTTACAGATAATCTCTCAGCATTAATGCCCCAAACCCAATAAACCTGGGAATGTGTGGCCATTATCTCTCTGGTTTTGTCCGAGCAGCTTATCTTCGATGGGAGAAACCTAAAACGAGCTTGGGACTTTTGGATGGCAGCCCAGACTCCAGGACGCGCAAACGGCTCATCACTGGCCTGATAAAATATGCGTAGGTTCTGCGTATTCATCAAGTATATGAAGATATGGTTCTGCAAAGAATTAAAAAAATCGACCGGAGGCGATCAAAGCCAGCAGACGAGTCTCAATTACTGTGTAGTGGCCAAAGAGTTTATGCAACAGCCCAAGTTGTGGGCTGACCCAAAATGACATTTTCCGCTTTAAAATACTAAATACATTCGTAAATCTTGTCTATCATTACCCTCACTGGACCCTGCACAGCTTTTCTGTCAGCCTCGCACGGAGAACCCTGCAAAGGATTACATACCGCTCAATGAGGTGGAATCCCGATGCAGTCTCGACAATGCCGCTAATCTGGCCGGGCTGAAGAGCGAAAGCTGCCTCCTCAAATTCCTTCTGCATCTCGCCCCTTCCAAAGAAACCACTGGGTCCAGGTCAGCCGTTGTCTGTGATCAACCCGGGGTTTCCATGTCAACATACAGATCACCCTTCTTCCTGGCGCTGCTGCAGTCGGACTCTGACACGGCAATTTCCCCAAGAGTAACCTCCCCCGATTTGATGCGCCGCTCGTGGGCGCGGAGAATCTCAATTGCCTCCTCCTTTGTCCTCGTGATCTGGGCCTCCCGCCAGCTGCTTGGCCGTCTGCTATCTCTGTGCTTGATGAGGAGGTGACTGCAGCGAATCTTGCCCTCCGGTTGTGCATACATTCCCGGATGTGCTGCGGGGGCCGTGTGGTAGTTGGCCATGTAGATCTTGAGCTTCTCGGTGTCGGTGTTTGGGGGCGGTTCCCAGCGGGATTCCTTTGTCATGGGATTGAAGTAGTAAGGGAGGTTCTTGGAGTTGGAGTGACGGACCTCCCAGCCCGGGGGAAGACCAGTCTCAACCTGATGTTGCCGTGGTTAGATACTACATCATCGAAAAACTGGTGTGTAAACAGCACCCGACGGCCCAGGGAACTACCGTACCATTGTTGCAGCGGGTAAAGAACAGAGATACAGGCGAAGGAAGTGCTGTTCTTGGGGAGAAGCGGAGAGACTAGTTCTAATGGATACTGCAGGGACTGCGTATCGTCAGAGTTGGTAGAATACTAGAATGCTTCCGCTGTGTTTAAACTGCGGGGAGACGAGACGCCGACAGTAGGGCTGAGGCCCGTGCGCTGTCTGGCCCGGACGGGACTAGCGTCTGCGGCGGCGATCTGAGGCCGCCTGCTTCTGCCGCCGTCCTCGAGCTTCGACGACAGGTCTGCTCGTCCTTATCGTCAAACACTACAGATCAAGCATTTAAGCTTGGTCGCCCGTCTGCCCGCTTCTTTCAAGCGCATCCTTCGAAGAGACCACCTTTGCGAGTCCCACCTCAGCTTCTATTATCAAGATGTCCGCCAGTCCTTCTCCGGCCGGTGGCGTTTCTAAGCAGGAAAAGGAAGTCGACCACGTCCACTTCCGATTCTGCCGTGAATGGTAAGTGATGTCTCGCTCGATTCTCTCTTCTGGTCTACAGAAAGCAGCTAACATGGGTGATCCAGCTCCAACCTTCTTTATCCAAAGGAAGACCGCGTCAACAACGCGTTGATGTTCACCTGCCGAACCTGCCAGGTCAGCGAGCCCGCGACCTCGTATTGTGTCTACAAGAACAAACTCAACAACCAAGTCGGAGACACTGCCGGTGTCACTCAGGACGTGGCATCTGATCCAACGGTTGGTATCCCTGGGTTTTGCACCTATTGTGGCGAGGAGATCACCTGTTTTGTCTGTGGCATGGTGCCGGAGGAGCCCCTCATGCCGCAGAGAGGGGGGCTGAGAGCTCCCAAGACGAAGAGTCCGATGCTTGATTCTTGGAATACCCATGGCTAACACGCTCTTTCTCACAACAGCTGCCACGGGCGAACAAGCTTTGCCCGAGCTGCGGCGAGAACGAGGCGGTGTTTTTCCAGTCTCAGCAGCGGTCCGCAGAAACTGGGATGGTAAACTCGCCCTTCCAACCCAAGCTGTGAACCGGACATGGCTGACGTGCTCAGAAACTCTACTATGTCTGCTGCACTTGCGGTAATGTGTATAATTAATATCACACTCTTGTGACGCTTTTCTAGTTTTGATACCCGCATCATATCCGGTGTGATCGGTTTCGGAGTTAGGGCGATTGGGTGAGGAAATCTGTTGGGTGTCAAGAACGATAACGAGGGGATTTGCGTTTGGAGATTGGAACCATGTCGAGAATGTGCATATAGACTATTTTTTGTTTACATTTTCTTTATACTATTCTACACGTGCATGGGTGCTAGTGACAGAATTTTGGACCATTGCTTTCCCCGTAGCTCCGCGCCCACGACGCCTGTACCGTATGTCAGCATTTGCATAGATTAGAAGCCGGTGCACGGCCGGCCAAAGCGGTTGCAGACTGACCGTTTAATCTGGTTCCGATAGGGTCCCCCGACTTGTTGACCAAGACACAGGCATTGTCGCCGAACCTGACGACGCTTCCGTCTGGTCTCTGGATCTCCTTCTTGGCCCTGACGACCACGGCGTGACGGATGTCTCCTCGGCGGACCTTGTTGGCGATACCGCTGCTGTTGGTGCCCTCGGGACCGAAGTTTCGCTGTTTCTGCACGACGACGACGATCCGGTCACCTAGAAAAGGAGGCGGTTAGAAGAGAGATTGGCGTGACAGGACCCTTCTCGGGGATCCTACCGACTGTCGCGGGCCGCTTCTTCCTGAGGACGTTGACGCATTCGACAACCGCGGCACCGGAATTGTCGATGCAATTAAGCATCGTCTGTGGATCCGCGTCAGCGCACAGCTCGGGGATGCCATCCTTCCCACACAGGGCGGCGCACCTTGAGTTGGATCATCTTGATCGCATGGCGTGGTGAACAGCAAGGCGTGGAGATGAGATCCGGTCGGGCGTTTCTGCGCAGCTCCGAAAGATTTGATGCGCCGCAGGAACCGCAGGTTTCGCCGAGCCGACCCCGGACACAGCCTCGCCGCGGCGCGGCGCGTATCGCGCTCTCTCCTTTTCGACGGCAGTCCCGGGCTGTCAGCGACCGCCAGCCGCCTTGTCTTCAGCTCGTGAGAAGGCATCTGATGGTCACTGCGTGTGTTGGGACCCCCATGACCGTCGAATTCACTTAATTATGCGATTGACCTTTCTTTCCCTCTTCCCCGGCGGCTCCGTCGACAACTTTCGCTTTGTTTGCTGTGTTCCCCGTTTCCCGTTTCTGTAGTCCTTCCTCAGACATCTAGTATTATCTTCTACCAATTCTCAAACGACGCAATTCATGTCATAATTTCTGTCATAATTTCCCCTTGTGGGCTTACTGTCTGTCCAAGCACCCAGAATGCCTTCCTCCAAGGCAAGGTCGAGCCCGTCTGTCGACCGTCGCGAGCGCCTGACACTAGCAAAACTGGCTAGCTACGACGATGTCGCGACAGATGCGCTGGTCGATCGCGTCCGTGACCTCTCTGTATTGTCCTCCTCAAAATTGCTCTTGACCGTCTGACAGTGCTCTCTCTAGGCATACTTCTGGACGAGCACCCGCAAGAACCGCACCAAATACATCCCCATGAGAGGCATCAAGGAGGATGATGTGGCGCGCATCCTCCTGCACGATGTCATCGTCGCAAAGGACGTGGCCAAGGCCGAGAAGGAACTTCTCGCGCTGCCAGGGCTGAGCAAATATTTCTCCAGGCTGCCCAACGACCGGGAGAAGGAGTGGTTCCGGCGGCACCTGCGCAAGTATATCGAGATCTATCTTCCGGAGTGCCCGTTCGAAGTGACCACCACCAACCGCTATACCATCTCGACCCATGAAGCAGCGGTCTGCGCCAGGAAGTTCATCAAGAAAGGCGAGGAAATCAAGTATCTCAGCGGAACCCTTGTCGCCATGACCCGCGAAGAAGAGGAGGACCTGGACCTGAACCGGAAGGATTTCAGCATCGTCATGTCCAGCAGGAAGAAGACGCCGTCGTTCTTTCTTGGTCCTGCCCGCTTCGCGAACCACGACTGCGACGCGAACGGGCGACTGGTGGTCCGTGGGTCCGAGGGCATGCAGATCGTTGCGACCCGAGATATCTACATCGGCGAAGAGATCACTGTTTCGTACGGCGATGACTACTTTGGCATCGATAACTGCGAGTGTCTCTGCCTGACCTGTGAACGTGCTGTCCGTAATGGCTGGGCTCCAAGAATCGATTCTGCCTCCCAGAGCACTACATCTACACCAGCGTTGGAAGATGAGACCACTACGTCTGACTCCTCTTCCCGTAAAAAGAGAAAGCATGGGACGGATACTGATTCGGACCATTCAGCATCCTCTACGCCGTGCAAGAGAGGGAAGTTTCAGCGCCAGAATTCCAAACTGAGAGAGCAAATATCAGCTCCCGAGACCTCCGCGTCTGCTGACTCCTCGTTGGTCGCTGGACTAGACAGCTCCCTCTCTTCCGGTGCTGCACAGACTGAAGAGCAGCCCAATAATAACGATGCGAATGAGGTTGACCGTTCACCGTCCAGTGAATCCCACCCGGAAAGCACTTCCCAGCCAGCTCCCGTGGTGGACCATGAATCGCCAAGTTCGTCCGCCGCGGACGAGTCCCAACGGTCTTCAGCATCGACGGCCGCAACTTCCGTGTGCGATGAGGGGGTCCAGATCAAGGTCGAGGCTGCAGACTCTGTAGGTGAATCTGTTTCAACGAACGGTCCAGACCGTGAATTCACAGCTAGAGGTCAGCCAGATCCAGAGTCATGTCTATACGGCAGTGACGTCGGTGAACTTTCAGACTTATCTGATTCGTGGGAATTAGATGACAATCAAGAGACCGTTGTGAAGCGGACGGAGACCAGCAAGAAGAACCAGCGCCGGAAACGCCACGTCGTCCCATCGGTCGAGGACGAGACCCCGGCGGTCCGGGTGCCCGGCGACTACACGAAGACGCCGAAACTACTCGCCCAGCGCTACGACCGATGGGTAGAATGCCACACCTGCGACGCCTGGTTTGTACAGGAGAACTCGTACTTCACGCGGAAGGAATGCCCTCGCTGCGAGCGCCACTCCAAGCTCTATGGATACCAGTGGCCCAAGACCGACAAGGAAGGCCCCCACGACGATGAAGAGAGGGTCATGGACCATCGGACTATCCACCGGTTCATCCCGCCGGACGAAGAGGCTCGCGTTCAGCGCAAGAGCCGCGGCCTCAGCGGCGGTGGCGTCACACCTACCCTGGAGCTGTCTGACGCGCGGAGCGAAACGGAGCCCAGCGAGCTTGGAGAGGATCGACGCACGACAAGGGCGAGCCGCAGAAGGGAGAGAGGGCTCAGGATGATAGTTAATTAATCGATAACGGGTTCATTTCATTTTCCTTTGGTAATGTGTTACGGGAGCACGGTGCGGAGTTGGGCCAGCTACATCTTTGAATTGATTTTGGCAGGAGTGCTTTGGAGTTGGGATTAAGCTTTTAATTGGGGGATTCGATTCAAAATATGCCTTTTGCAGGCATCCACACATTTGGCATTTTGGAGTTTGGCCGGTTTCTACTACCATTCTTGATGCACTGCCGCTACAGCCACCGCAGCCAGCAGTGAGAACATATCATTTGGTTTCTTGTTCACATAGCTTTTGTATACCTAGCTACCTACCTAAGTTACTACTAATGAACAGACAGCATTCAACCCAGAAGTCGTCCCAAACAAACAACCAACCTCCCCCAATCCCCTTCATAGATCAGGTAGGTAGGTGGTAGGTAGTAGACTCCGGAACTAAACAAGCAAAAACATCCCAACCGGCCCCATCTCCCCCGTCGACGGATCCCTCACCACCACCTCCCCGTCCGGCGCCTCGTACACCTCGAACCCGGCCCTCCACAGCCTCTCCACGACCGCCTCCAGCGCCCGCCACTCCCGCACCTCCTCCCGCCACGCCGCGTCGTGCGTCGGCGTGCGCGGCCAGAACGGGCCTTCGGGGTATCTCTGCACGACTCGTGGTTGTGCCTGTGCCTGTGCGTATATCGCGGCTGCCGCCGTTGCTGCTTCGTCGTCGGAATCAACCCTGTTATAGTAGTGGTGTCTGAAACGTCGAGCTGCTTTCCAAAGCTCCCACTCCCGCAGGGCCCGGAGGCGGCGCGAGTCCAGCCAGTCCTTTGGTTTCCAGAACTCCGGGGGTTTTTGGGCGAGGTAAGAGGCGGCGGCGGCGCGGGCAGTGAGGGTGTCTCGGTTGTGAGCGCAGGTGGGCGTGGGCGTGGTGGTGTGGAGGAGGTGGTGGTGAAAGAGATACATTTCGTTCCGTTGTTGTGTTGTGTTTTGTATACTGTTGGCTTGGTTCGAGGAGCGGGAATTTTTTTTGTTGGTCGTTGGGTGTGTTGTTTTCTTCGTCTTGTTTGGTTTGCTTTGCTTTGCTTTGCTTTGTATGTGTATGTTGTATGTGGAGGGTGTAGATGGATAGATGATGTGATGGATGTGAAGGGAGATTGATTTTTAAATCCCCTTTTTGGTTGTCCCAGAGATAGAAGACGAGAAATATGAAAGATTTTAAGAGATTCGAAGCTTTGAATTTATTCAATGTCGTGTCGGGATATGCGGAACAGTAGGAATTGAATAAGTATGGAAAGGAGGGGGGAAGGGGAAGGAAATCCATATCATGTTCTTCCTTTTCTCTCTCCGTTTCTCTCTCTCATCGTGGCAGTACCCTTCCCCTTCCGCGTCCTAATACCTGTGCTACGTGTTACTGTTACTCTCGAAAGTTGTTTGCTACTGATCTGTCATCTATCCTCTCATACAGGAATGGAACGAAACGAGGCTGTGCCAGGCATCCACTCAAGTCAAGATGTCAAACAATTGTAATTCCATTCTATGTCTATGCTTCTATGCTTCGATATATGTGACATGACATGCAGGTAACATCAAGAGCAAAGAAAAAGTCTAGTCTGGATGCAGTGTTCATTTTTATATGTCTAAGGGCCAGCCAATTTGCTTGCTTTCTTGCTTGTCCTCTCACAACGTCCACTGTCTGCTGCTCTTTTTTTATTTTTTCTGGTTTGGTTTTTTGTTTCTGTTGCCTGGCTAGGTTGCAGCAAACAAACCCTTGTACACGGTACTCGGCCTTATACAGCTGAATCTCCAGACAGTCAGTCCGCCACAGCCGCTCCTCTTCCTGCACAACCGGGTGCAGTTCAACTTCGAATCATCTCCGCCTGCTCCTCTCGTACGAATCCCGCCGCGACGACTCCCACCCGGAAGAAGAAGAGGTAGTAGTATACCCTGACCGAGGCCGGGGCCGGACATGAACGCGGAAGGACGACCTGCGTCCACTTCCACTTCCACTCCCACAACTATCTCCGGTTCCCAGGTCGAATTCAACTCGAGATCGGGATCCGGACCTAGCGCGAGATCTAGATCTTGATCTAGATCTAGATCGTGAGCGCGATCGCGACTGCGGGGGCGTCCAGAACGCGGTTGATGGTCGAGTCCGGGTCCAACTTCGACTGCGACTCCGGCTCCGACTCCGAGATCTCAACGTGGGCGATAACGGATTGATGTATGTTCGGGACCAGGCGCGTGAGCGTGTGCTGTAGTTGTGGGAGTCTGTGCTGGAGGAAGAGGAGGTGGCGGTGGTTGTGGTTGTAGTATCGTCATAGTCGTCGGAAGAAGAGAGGCCGTACGTCCAGCTCGACCGTCTCCTCCTACTTCTGCTCCTCCTGCTGCTGATCCCGCTCTCTCGAGTTACGTTTCTCCCCCGAGAAGTCGTCCTCGTAGTACTTCTCCTGCTGCTGCTTCTGCTGCGCAGATGGGACTCGTATTCTCGGCCATACACGTAGTCCCTATCATCATCATCATCACTGTAGTAATACATATGATCATCTGCATCATCATCATCATCCCACTCGCGGTAACGGTCACTCCAACTGCTACCGTAACGACTGCGAATACGGCCGGTGAGCGACCGACCCCCACGCATGTTCCGGATCGCCTCCTTGAGGAAGCGGCCCGCGACGTGCATCAGGTCGGTGAGGGCCTCGCTTTCTCTGTGCAGGTTGGAGCGGGACGAGCGGGACGAGAATGATATCGATGATGGAGTCCATGAGTTGCGCCGCGGGTAGTGATAGTGGTGGTGATCATGATGGTATCGATGATGGCGGCGGTGGTGACGGTGATGACGATGGTGGTGGGAGTAGTATTCGCTGCTTTCGGTTTCGGTTTCGGTTGAGTGGAGGGGCATTGTGTCTTTTTTTTGCTTGTTATATTTTTGCTTTCTTTTTAAAGGCTTTTAGGTTCTGTTCGTTGTCTGGTGAAGGTGGGAAAGTATGAAATGAAGTGATGTAGGTTGTTAAAATGTATGTATGGCTAGTTGGTTGTTGTTGCAGTCGTAACCCTGGACTCTGGACGTATGTACTCCGTCCAGAGGATAGAATAGATAGAAAGGTTGTATTAGATAGATGATGGTTTCTGTGGTCAATTGATCGATTGATATATGGATGGACAGGAAACTAGGCTCGAGGAAAGTTCCCTCGAGATATATATACCTATACATACACGAGTCACGAGACAAGAAAAGAAAGAGGGAGATCTGTTTTGAACGAATCTGCCTGGGACAAAGAGTGACAGCTGTGTTGAGGCACTAAAAGAAAGGCAACCGTTGCCAGTTTGCTTCTCGCGAGTTTTTCGACCTGATGCTCCAACCAGCTGTCGTCGTTGTCGTTGTCATTGTTCTCCGTTTATGACTCCTAGTACACAATGGTGATGAGGCGTTGAACAATAATGAAGCCCACTCATTATCGATCACTACCCCACACTGCATAGGTAGGTCCGCTGCAAGGGGTCTCGAGAAGATGCACACGCATCCGTGGTCTCCTCCTGGGCCGTCAAGGCGTTCTAAGCCCCCGATTCTTTGTTATCAGGACTGTTTGAAGGTCTCGGGTGGCAGTGGAACACCTTTGATGAGTCAAAGGATTAGGTTAGCCGTTTCAAAGCTTCTCAGAAGGAAGGATTCTCGGGGCGAGGTCAAAGGAAGGGAATCAAATCACATGTACAGGAAAATCATGGCTGTGTAGTAAAGACTTCTCGAAATGCTTCTTGGAGCTAATATCCTCACCACACCACTTCTTTATTCACGTCATAGGCAGACAAGATAGATCGATAGATAGATCGATCGAATCAACAGCTTTCCATCAGAGTTTAGATTAGACATACATGCTGCATGCATGATCATTCTTCACGGATATATCGTCCGTACGCTGCTTCTGCATGAACTGCAAGTCTGCAACAAAGCAGCCCCACAAAGACCGAGAAGACAGCAGAGCGCCACCTCGTGCATATGGCTTTTCTTTGTTATCCTCACTGTTCTTTTTCTCTTCTATTTCCGTTCATGACTCACGGTTGTGTGGCGCGGGCTGAAATCATTATTATCGTGATTATTGTCGTCATTATTATCGTTCTCGACTCAACCTCGGTTCTGCCCCGCTCGATGGGACCTTAATCACATAGAGCATTGTTAGTAGGTTCTTTCTTTCTTTTATGAGATTCGTGTTTCATCGCCTCCCCCGGTTGCTGGGCTTAATTGGATATCTGACTAACCAATCTTGTTCTGCTTTGTCTTGTACAGTGCGTGGCTGGTTTCAGGTGTTGAGGTCGAGGTCAAGGTTAGCTAAGTAGGGCGGGATGCAGAAACAAGGGTCTTTGTCTCTCCATGTCTATCGTGGGGTATAGGTAGGTAATCCCGCTGTGGACGGGGGCTGCAGAACTAAACTGCTGCAGAAATCTGGAGCACTTATGCTGTTTCTCGCAGGCGCTTCTGTGGTCACTGTAGGATGTGGTAATTGCTACTTGGTTAATTCAAGCTAACTTGCTTGATCAAATTGCGTATCTCGTGAAAAAGAATATAGAGACGTGAGAGTAGAAAGCATTCATCCGTATCTATGTCCACATACAGTACATGCCAAGGAAATTACATCTCATATTGTACATACATAGAACAAGGTGGGTATTTTTTTTCCCTGCCACACCAGCCCATCACATCCGGAATACATATATGGTACTATACATACATACATCCGAAGTGTCAATCCGCCACCAACGCCTGTCTATACACTGAACCGTACACTATACACCCAATCCAACATGACGAAAAGACCGGCTAAATCAGCGCCTGGCCGCGGTACATGGCCTCGCGGACCTCCTTGACGATGTCCTTGCGGTCCTTCTTCCCGACCAGGACGACGCCGCGGCCGCGCTTGCCCATGCGGCCGACGCGCCCCAGGCGGTGGATGAAGTCGATCGTCGTGTGCGGCACGTCGTACAGGATGACCGTCTTGACGGCCAGGGTGTCGATGCCGCGGGAGCCCAGGTCCGTCGTGACGAGGACCTTGGTGTTGGGCAGTTTGCGCGGGGATTGCTCCTGCTTCTGCTCGGGGAGTACGAAGGGGATCGAGTCCTCGAGACGGCGCTTCTTCTGGGCCATTATGATGTCCTCCGGGCTGGGGGGCGGGGGCACGATGGTGAACTCGGCCAGGATCTCCGCCTGGCGGCGGTCGTCCGAGTCGCGCGAGAGGCAGGCCGCGTCGATGCCCTTGGAGCAGAGGAACTTGGTCACCTCCTCGGCGTCCTCGCGCTCGTTGACGAACACGAGGATCTTCTTCACCTTGGGGCCCAGGATCGACGAGTACGGGCCGGCAGAGGGCTCCGAGGAGTCGCCCGCCTTGCCGATCGACCAGATCACGTCGGCGCAGGCCAGGCTCCGGTTTCCGCGGTAGGGGTCCTTCTCGATGTCCACGACGCCGAGCTGCACTCGACGCGGGATCGCGTGCAGGTTGGGCGTCGTGAGGCGCTTAATGTCCGGGTAGCGCTTGCGGAGGAGGGAGTCGAGGCTGCGGGGGATAGTGGCCGAGCACAGGATGAGTTGCTTCAGCGACGGGGCCGACTTGTCGATGAGCTCCGTGGTCGCGGGTGCGAACGACCGGTCGAGAAGCGAGTCCGCTTCGTCAACCACGAGATGGGTCACCCGACTGAGGATGTTGGGGTCCTTCCTCACGATGGATGCAAGGAGGTGCGGCGTCGCGACGAGGATATCGATCCCGTTGGGGTTGAAGACGATGTTTCTGATCTTGCGGGCGGTAAACCCGGAGTGGATGAAACCGGAACGGTACTTGACCGTGTGAGAAAACGCCTTTACCACCTTGCCAACCTGGCTGACCAGCTCGGAGGTCGGGAGGAGGATGATGGCCCTTGGTCGTCCGGCCGTCTCGTGCGGCGCGGAGAGCTCAGGGGGCTCGATCTCGAAGATCTTGTTCTGCGACTTCTGCTTCTTTTCTCCTTCTGCCTTCTCCTGCTCCAATCTCTCCTTCTCCTCTGCTTCCTTCTCGGCCAGCTCCAAGCGCTTGACCGAGTCGATCACCGGCACGAGATACGCCAGGGTCTTGCCCGACCCGGTCTCCGCGGCCAGCAGGAATTGGTCGTAGCCGGGCTCATCGTCGTCCTTTTTCTTCGGCTTGTCTTTGGTACCCGTCTCCAGCAGCGCGGGGATCGCGAGACGCTGGATGGGGCTGGGTGTGACGTCGACGAGCCCGGGGAGGGCCTGGGTGAAGATGGAGTCGCGCACGACGGGCAGGAGCTGGAACATGTCGAAGCTCGTGATGTCCGCGATCTTGGCCTTGACGGCATTGCGGTGGCGATACGTCACCGGCGCCAGGGCGGTTTGCATCTTCAGGGCCTTGTACAGGGGGCTCTCTTCCTTGTCCGAGTCCTTGGCCTGGGGCCGGTCCTCCTCACGTATGTCTGCGTGGGTGCGGTTCATGCCGGCAAACGGGCCGGCGACGTCTGGAGACTTCTTCTTCTTCTTCGGCTTCAAGGTGTCCTTTGCGACATGGGGCGACAGGGCCATCCTGGAGGGCTTGCGGCGGAGCGCGGAGGCCATGGTGCGCGATGTCTGCTGCCATGCTGGAGCAGCAGGACGCAGCCGGAGCGCAGGAGGCATGCTCCGGCCCAGCAGGCCGACAGGACGGTAGGCCGGCAACCTCATCCTGCTGGTCTGGGGGAGGGTGCGGGGAGGTGTCGACGATTTTGTAGATCGGTCTGATATGAAGACTTTGCACGGATGCGGAGAAACCCGGCCGGCGCTAGGGCTCGGCGGAGGCGGCGGGCCCGCGGCGATCGCGCTGTTTCCATGGATACACATGTCAACAGCTCTCCGCGCCTCTTATCGCGGCCAGGCCCTCTTCTTCTCTGCATCCCCTCACTTCTCTGTTTTCACTCGCTCCTGGTGCCGTCTCTGCACCGCCGTGCTTCCTTCGTTTCGTGTTGCAGCCGTTGTTCGTGTCTTCGTTTCGTGTCCCCGCGACGTGCCGGCGTAGAGTGTCTCGGAATCCTTATCGTCGCCCTTCCTACGCCACTACTTGTCCGGCCGTGCTCGTCGCTAGTAGCGTCCAGGGCTAACCTGCTCTTCTACTCATTCTGTACGCTTGGACCCTGTTCAGTGTCTCCCTCAAGGCACTGTTTTGATCGTCTTCTCCCATCAGCCGTGTAGAAAGGCGTCGCAGCCTTCAAAACCGCTCTGTCCTATGTTGTTTTGTTATGTTGCTGCGTTGAGACCTTGACCGTCAACAAACCATAATTTTGCTGATCTTTTTTTTTGAAGATACACAGTCTCTACATCCCAGAAAGATTACTTTTCTATTCCTCTCACCATGGGGAACACCAAAGCGCCGCGTCCGCTCTCGGAGGTGAGCCCCATGGCTCAGAGGCGGAACTCTCCTAGTTGGAACCAAACAACCAAGGTAGCTGATGTCCTCTTGAAAGGCGGCTTCGAGGCCTCCGCTGACGGTTCATAGATGATGATCAAGGGCGACTCGTCTTCACCATTCGCTTCATCTCCTTTCAACAAGTCTTCTCCCCGGCTCTTCTGGCAGGGCCGCGATTCCGGGTCCTCGTTCGGGGAGAACAGGAATCCCTACGATCCAGAACCTACTTACTCCTCGGCCAAGCGCCCATCCATCGAGAACCTAAAGCGTGCCTCGCGTGTCAAGAACAGTAGCATCTTCGCCCGCGAGCAGAAACAGGGGTACGATCCTGCCGATGTGCGGCCTTTGCAACGGCCATTGGCCAATAGACGGCCGTATAGCATGGTGGAACAAAGCAAGACAAGCACCGCCCAAGAGTCCCCGACGAAGTCGGGAAGCCAGCAGGCTGCTCCGGAAAATAACAGCACTGCTGGACCAGGCATTTCCCAGCCCACACCTCCTAGCAAAGACCAGCCGTCTCCGCCAAAATCGTCGTTGTCAAAGGCCAGCAGGTTTGGCAAATTTGACCCGGCACATGAGATCTGGTCCGATGCGGACGACAGCAATGGAGGCCATCGTCATGCCAAAAGCGTCACATTTGATGCTGCTCCCCCCCAGGTCAATGAGTACGAGATGACAACGCCCGACCCGTCCTCGATCGCCTCCGAATCTCGCGATGGAAGCTATGACTCTGAAGAAGAAGAGGAGGAATTTGAGGACAATACCTTCGACTGCGACTCGTCACTCGACCAGGAGGATAGCTTTGACGCATCGCTGGAAGATACGGAAAAGACGCCGGTAGTGCTGCCGGAAGACTGGCAGTTCATGAGCCCTGCCAGCGCCAACGGTGAGCAGGTGCAGGAACGGGATGACCCGTTCGCCGAGGACCAGCTTGGCAGTCACGATCTGAACGTTCGGCCTTCTTCTCAGGACGGGTCAAACACAACCCAGACGCGGATGGAGTCCTTAGATTCCAATAGCGAACGGCGTCCTCTCCCTCCTATTCCTACCCACGGTGCGTCTCCTGGCGGACTGTCTGCCGCGCTTGAACGTGCCAGCTGCGGACAGCGGTCCTTGCCGGTTCCTCCTGGACCACCGTCTTACTCCAAGGAGGATATCAGCGAGCTCGGACGTGGGTCGATGACGCTGGAAGACAGGGTGCGCTTGATGATGATCCACGAAGATGACGAGGACCCTCACCAGGAGGATGCCGAGAAAGAACGCGAGGACGGCAAGATTGGCGCTCCAGAGCAGGAACCCAGCCGCGAGGACGAGGCTGACGCCCAGCACGCTGACGACCAGCAAGCTGGTGACCAGCAAACCCAGAGGGCTGCGTCACCCGTGGATTTACCGAGCCCTCCTCGCATTTCAAGGGAGTCCATCCTCCGGAATATCAAAAAGCAGGACCTTGGCTCGGAGGATTCGTACGAATATTCCTCACAGCCTGCCTCGAGTCCGTATCGCCCCCTGCCACTCGACCCGGATGTTCCGATTCCATCTGTCGAGCATGATAACGACGAGATGGAGGAGAGTGTTGTAATCAAAGAGGAAGAGACTGAGGATGAGGATATCTACGGTATCCCGGAGTACTATTCGGAGCAGGACCACGAAGATGATACTTTCAATAACAACGAACGTAACTCAGCTGATGATGACAATGAAAGCAAATACTCTCACAACTGTGACGACGAGCTCAAGGTCAAAAAGCGAACCTCCAGTGGCTCTGAAAACGGCCAGGCCACTCCGGTTCCGCCAAACCGACAAGAGGACGCTGCCGACGAGCCATCCGCAGATGATAGTAGAGAATGTTCTGAATTGCCTGATGCGCCCGCTCTCAACATGTCTGCCATCAGGGAGTCTCTGCAGCGCCCAGGAACCCCGGACGGTACCGGTGACGACGAACCCGAAGAAGAGCCGTCGACTCCTGAGTCCGTGATTAGACACCCTGTTTCGGACGATGTGTCTGACAATGACGATGAATACGATGAATACGATGAATCTGTTCCAGACCCAGTTGCGACGGTGAAAGCACCCGGAAGCGGGCTCAAGGCTAGACCTTCCTTGACACCCATGGACACTGAGAGTATGGCTGCCGCTCGCCGCGAGGTGAGCGGTCCGCTGCCACCAATGTCGCCTCTTAGTAAACAATTGTCGAATAGTTCCGGCCGCTCGCAACGTGACGCTGTCCCGGAAGAATCGCAGGAAACTGGCGAAGAAGAAGAAGAACAAGAACAAGAACAAGAAGAAGAAGAAGAAGAGGTGGAGGAAGAAGAGGAGGAGGAGGAGGCAGGGGAAGAGGAAGAGCAGGAAGAGGAAGGAGACGACGTAGAAGTACGCCAGAACGGGCCTGCTCGGACGGAGGTTGCACAGCGCAGGAGTAGCCTTGTAAAGCTCGAAATCCCTGTTACCAGCCAGGACGCGAGTCTCTTCGGACTCGACGAGGAATTCGACCGCGTCATTGAAGCCCAAAAGGTTGCGTTTGAACTTTCTATTTCCCAGAGCACCCTTTCCCGCACCCAGGAGTTTACCCAGGATGGACGAACCCCAAGAACTCAAGCAGCCAACCCTAAGACGCAAGGATTCACCCCACGATATGGAGCCACTGCTAACAGAAGTATCCCGAGACAGAGAGGCTACCTCATGCGACAGAACACGAGGGTCATCGTTGCGAGCAGCGAGAACGATGAGAACCAGCCGTCCACCGCGGATAATCGTGAAGCGAAGCCGGCAAGCGGCGCGCGCAAGACGAGCCAGCCAACGTGGACAACAGTGCCCTGGAACGGCCAGATGCGACGTCCAAGCATCAAGTTAGCTGGCTCTCCTGCCAAGAAGAAGGCTGCGGAAGGGGCCGTTCCCCCCTTGCCAGGCCAGCCGAGTGCGGTTCAGGATGCTATCGCCGAAGACGATGAACCGCTTGACACGTTTGAGGAGGGGGAGGAAAGGGGACGCCTGTTTGTCAAAGTTATTGGAATCAAAGACCTAGATCTGCCCTTGCCACGAGGTGAGTTTACCGGTACCCACAATGTTGACTGTTCCGCTCACATATGCCAGGTGAACGGATGTACTTTTCGTTGACTCTGGATAACGGTATCCATTGTGTTACGACAGCGTGGCTCGAACTGGGAAAGTCGGCACCAATTGGGCAGGAATTCGAACTCATTGTGCAAAACGACCTTGAGTTCCAGTTGACGCTGCAGATGAAGATTGACGAGGCTAAACTACGACCGCAGGAGACTGTAATTCCTTCACCAACAAAACAAAAAGCTTCCACCTTCAGTCGCGTGTTCCAATCTCCAAGGAAGCGCAAGGAATTGGAGATGAAGCAGCAGCTGGAGGCGCAGCAGTTGAAGCAAATGGCTGAGGCAAAGGCGAAAGAGGGGCCTTGGGAGAAATTGAGAACGTTGATTGCCCGCGACGGCAGCTTCGCCCGTGCTTACGTCTCTTTGAGCGACTATGAGAACAATGCCTTCGGCCGGCCATACAGTGTGGAGGTGGCTTGCTTCAACGAGTGGGCAGTCGAGGAACAGCCAAGCAGTCTCAAGAGCAAGAAGAGCACGTCAAGCTCCGGGCCGCAAAAGCGCCCGCCTTACAAGGTTGGCAACCTGGAGCTTCAGCTCCTGTATGTTCCCAAGCCCAAAGGCGCCAAGGACGAAGACATGCCAAAGAGCATGAACGCCTGCATCCGCGAGATGCGCGAAGCAGAGAACGCTGCCGCTCGCACTTGGGAGGGCTTCCTATCCCAGCAAGGCGGTGACTGCCCTGTAAGTCAAGCCCGGACTTTTTTATTTTTTTTTTTTTTTTTAAAAAAAATGTATCCATAACACAGCTAACGTCTCTCCCCTGCAGTACTGGCGCCGACGCTTCTTTAGACTCCAGGGGACGAAGCTCACTGCCTACCACGAGACCACTCGCCAGCCCCGCGCGACCATCAATCTTGCCAAGGCCACGAAGTTGATCGATGACAAATCCGTTCTTACCCAGAAGGAGACATCGACCAAGGGTGGCGGCCGACGCAAGTCAGCTTTCGCTGAAGAAGAAGAGGGCTACATGTTTGTCGAAGAGGGCTTCCGTATCCGCTTCGCCAACGGCGAGGTGATCGACTTCTACGCTGACAGTGCCGCCGAGAAAGAAGGCTGGATGAAGGTGTTGGGCGAGACAGTTGGTAAGGGACATGCCGCGGAAAGTGGACAGGTCAAGGCCTGGACAGAGATCGTCCTGAAGCGCGAGAGAAGTCTCAAGGCAAAGCGAGAGGCTGCTGAGCGTGCCCTGGGCAGCGGTGCTGCTCCCCCAGCGCCAGTTGCCCCGACGAAGGATCGTCCTGGTTCAGCGGCTTCTGCAGAGCAGGCGTCCGTTGCCGCGCAGAAGACGACGCCAAGACATCAGCATTCCTTGTCTCAGCCTGAGGTTCGCAGCCAGGAGTCTCGAAAGCAGAAGACCCGCTCGTTGATCTTCTAAGCCTCGACGAGCTTCTCGTGACGGTTATAGATCTTTGATCCCTTATCCACTATCTCGAACCGTCTTGGCCGCTTTCTGTCGTCATCTTTTTCGGTTCTCAGTTTCGATTCTTTCTGTGGCTAATACTGTCTTTTTGAATTCCTAATTTCCTATCGTATTCTTCCTCCGTCATCCCCGAGTTTTTCCCCTTCTGGATGCCTGGTGTTGGGAACTGCGTATTGTCTCTTTGTTTTCTTTTTCCTTTTCGCATGTGACGTGATGTTATGCGATGCGATGCTACGCGATGCGATGCCAACTCGGTCAATCAAGCAAGCCATGGACGACGTAACGGACAAGCTCAACTGGACGAACTATATGAAACTCGGAAATGATCGGAAAAGGGCAAAAAGGCGTCATGACGGATATGGACGTTCTGGCTTAGGCTTATTAGTAGGCTTTTCTCACTCGTTGGACTGTTCCCTTGATCGTTTTCCAATTTTGTTTTTTTCACCCCCTGCTTGCACTTGGTGTGTGTCTCTTTTTGTTCTTGTGTAGGTAAATGGTGATGTTGGTGTCTTAGCGATCGAGGAGTCAATGAATTTGGTTTTTTTTTTTCTATAGATTTTTTTCCTATAAGGGATTTGGAGTGCTTTGTAGAAGTAGAAAGGAGTAAAAAAGAAAATGCGATTGGATTCATTTTTTGATCAATCAATCTAGCTAGTTACAGTTTATTCGGTTATTTTGCATTTTGAATAGATAGGTGCTTGGTGGTGGTAGTACAGTGCTGTAGATACAATACAACCGTATATATATCCAAACAAATAAAACCGGAGCAAATCGAACCAAATCGATTTTTTTTTTTTCTCTCAACCGCCATCCTCACCATTATCATCGGCGCCGCGCTCGGGCTCCGAGTCGGACTCGACGGCCGCGAGGGCCTCCTGGTCTGTCCTGCGGGGACGGGTAGTAGTAGCCTGCGCCTGGTCTGGCTGGGCCTGTGGCTGGACCTGTGCATCTTCACCTTCTGGCTTCTGCTCCTGGTCCTGGCCCTGGTCCCTTTTCCCCGTCTCCGGCTGGTCCGCTCCGGTTGTTGCGGGTTTGTTTGCGTCCTGTTGGTGCTGTTGCTGCTCGTTCTTTGGTTGTGGTTGTGGTTGCGGTGGAAGTTTCGCGGCCGCGAGTCCGCCCGAGGTCACGTAGAGGAAGGTCTCCTCCTGGAAGTGGTCGATGTGGTTGAAGAAGGAGGAAAATCTATTGTCATATTAGATTAGTATTTTACTTCGTATTTCGTACTATAGTAAAAGGTCTTGGGGAAAGAAAGGGTACTTACGCATTCGTCTGCTCCTCCTCCCTGAAGATCCGGTCGTAAATCTCCCGCTGCTTGAACTCCTCAATCTCCTTGGCGTACTTGTCGAAATCGATCTTCTCCTTGCCAAACTCCTGCGCCTTCTTGTTGTAACTGTCGAAGATCGGCCGCTCCAGCAGCAGACCCAGTCCGGGCGCCCTCGGGATCGCGATCTTCGTGGGCCCGTACGACTCCACGATCCGGTTCGGGTCGCACCCGCACCGCACTATCAGCGCCGCCATGGCCACCATCTTGCGGATCTGGTGCATCATGAAGCTCTGCCCGTGCACCTTGAGGCTGAGCCACTCGGTGCCGTTGACGATGATGGGGTTGGGGTTCACGGTGAAAGACTTGATGACGCGCTTGGCGGACGGGTCGCGGAAGGTCTTTTGGGTGGTGTAGTTGTAGAAGTTGCGCGTGCCGACGTACTTGTTCAGGGTCTCTTGGAGGCGGTTGAGGCGCGTCGGGTGGATCCGGTAGGCGCGTTTGGCCTCGAGGTAGGCGGCCTTGATGGTCTTGATGGTATCGATGATCAGGGCGCGGCGCGATTCAAAGGGAGGGGGGAGCTTGGGTTCTAAGGGGTAGGTCGTCTCTGCTGGAGCCTGTTGCTCCGTGGAGGGCTTGCTTTCTGACTCGGGGGCTGCTTCCGCTGGGGCCTGCTCCGTAGAGGGCGCATTTTCTGCTTGTTCTTTTGCTTCTTCGACACCCGGCTGGGTTGCTGCTGTTGAGCCCTCGCCCTCCGATTGGATATCAGATGAGGCAGCCGCTTCTTGCTCATGTTCATCCAGATAGAGGGCCCTCTGGACGACTCTGCGAATGTCCTCCGGGAGCTGGTTCAAGATCGGCTTGATGCGCTTCTCGTCGACTTCCTCCCAGAACCCAGCAACCTCCTCCTGTCTGGCTTTGTATCCTTCCATGTCACCCGTCTGCTCGGCCAGCTCGACGAGCTTCCGGCCCAGATACGTGCTCGGGTGCGGCGGCAGGAAGCAGTGGCTGGGGATCAGGTACTCGTAGATGCGCGAGTCGCACATCTGGTAGCAGCTGAAGCTCCTGTTCGTGACCTGGATGCCCCAGACGCGGATCTGCGGGCTAAGCTTCTCATTGACCTTCTTCACGAGGTCCGGGTCCTCGACGATCAGCTTCAGCGACACCACATTGCCCGCCGCGTGCACGCCCTTGTCGGTGCGCGCGCACCGCACGAGCGACGACTTCTTCGGGTCAGCCGCATTCGCCTTGGAGATGGCGCCCGCGGCGACGAGTGCGGGGAACAGCTCGCCTTCGATGGTCTTTTCGGTGGGGCTCCTACAATTGGTCAGATAATCATCGCATCATTCAAGAAGCGGGACACACGCACAATTGCATGCCATGGTAGCCGGTCCCCGAGTATCCCATCAGCACGGCAACCTTCTTTTTCGGACGCCTCTGCTCACTGGCAATCTCCTCTGGGGAGAAGTTGGTGGCATAGATCGGGGTGAAGGGCTGCTCGCCCTGTTCGAGCTTGCGTCGTTTCGCCTCCTGCTGCTCTTCATTCCGCGCTCTCCTGTCTAATGATTGACGACTTGCCAAGTTAGCCAATTTCTTCAAGAAAGCAAAGGCGTCGCGGCGAGAAACGCAAAGGGGAAAAAAGGGAAAAAAGGCCCACATACTTCCACTCTTTCCTTCCCAGATCGCGTTTCTTACCCTTTCCACCAGCTCCTCCACCGTCAGAGTCCATTGTGTCTGCTCTGGAGCTGGAGTTGTTCTTGCTGCTGTGGTCTGTCCGGTCCGCAGCGGGGCGCGGACTTGAAGGAATCTCCGGGAGACGAGAGGCGAAACCGCTGGCAGGTGCCTGGAAGGGCTACACAGAGAGTTATACAACAGCGTCTGGCCCCTGCGGAGTGAAGACCAGCCGGGATACCTCAGACTCCGCAGGATGAGGGCGCGCATGGGGAGCTTCCTGGCAGCAGCAGCAGAAAAGAACGTCGTCGGCGTCCGTCTTTTTGCCCGCCGCCGCGCATGTCGAGTGACGCTAGACCGCATCGGCCTAGCTCGGATGCTCCCCGCGCTAGTACGCATACGGCAGGCTCTAGGGCTCAGGGCTCAAGGCTCGGGGCTTAGGGCTTAGGGCACTGCTGCCTCAGGCCCTCAGGCGTCCGTTGCGCGCCTCGTCGCCGCCACGGGGCTCAGCTCCTCGCCGCCTCTGCTTCTCTTGTGCTTCACTGCGAGCAGCCTCTATTGTTCGAGCTCCCCGTCAATAGCAGGCCCTGCCCCCAGTCTGCTTCTGCCCACTCTCGTTTTCCTCATCCCTTCTCTGTCTCAGCTTAGCTGCTGTCAGATCGAGAAGGATGCGCCTGTCACTCCTCCGCTGCTTCTGAGCTCTGGTGTCAGGAAGCTTGCGCTCGATCTCAGCTCCGGTCGAAGCCCCCGGACACAGAGTCAAAGATCATCTTACGGCAAAGAGACAGAGATCATCTTGATCGAAGCAACCTCCGCCTGGATTTTTTGTCTGCTCTGTCATTTCCACAGCCATGGATCTTGCAAGGACCCTCATCAGGAGCGTGGTGCGCGCCTTCTACGAGACCCGCCATATCCTGGTGGTCGATGCGCTCTTCATACACTCGGTGTATGATCCCTCCAGGCTTTTTACTACTAACTAGCACTTGGGGGCTAATTTGATTTTTCTGCAAACAGACTTCACGCAGAAGACCTGGCTTTTCTGCTGGGCATGCAGCAGAAAGACCTGCGCAAGCTCTGCGCGCGACTGCGCGAGGACCGCCTGATTGCAGTGTACGGTCCATCTTCGGTTTGCTCCATCAGATAGAAAGGATGGCAAGGCTGACATGAGCTGTGTGATTTTTACAGTCACACGCGGACTGAGATTCGTGATGGCTCCACCCGGCCCGTCAACCGTGAATACTACTACATTCCTCTGCACCCAGTGATCGATGCGATCAAGTATCGCATCTCCCGCCTGACCTCGACGATCAAGGCGCAGTACACGCCGAGCGAGGAGAGGAAGGAATACATCTGCCTGCGGTGCGGCTACGAATGGACGGAACTGGACGTGCTGAGTCTGGTCAACGAGGAAGGGTTCGAGTGCCAGAACTGCGGCGCCACCCTGGAGCGGACGGAAGATGTCAAGGGGAGCGAGGGTATCGACCGGACCGGACACGAGAAGAACAGCAAGCTCATGGCCCAGCTCGATAAGATGCTCAAGCTGCTGAAGCAGATCGACTCCGTCGAGATCCCGCCCAACGACTTCGATACCGCCTGGGACCACAAAATCGACGTCATCCGCAACCCCCAGACGCACCCGACCAGGGCCGCCGTCGCCGTGGCATCGAACAAGCAGGAGGCCGTGCGGGGGACGACGAGAACCGACGCGAACGCGCTGCAGGTCTCGCTCACGTCCTCTGCGGAGAAGAGCGCCGCGGAGCAGGCCGAGGAAGCCGCGCGGAAGGCCGCTCTTGAGAAACAGAACGCCCTTCCGGTCTGGCACACCCATTCTACCGTGTCGACGACCGCCGGCAACGTCAGCTACATCAAGACGGAGCCGGACGTCCCAGTCAAACCTGAGATCAAGGAGGAAGAGCAGAAACCGGACCTCGAAGCCCTGGACGACAAGGTCGCTGCCTACTACGCCGAGTTGGCGCGCGAGAAGGAACTGCAAGCGCAGGCTGAAGCCAGCAGCGCAGAGGAGGAGGACGGCGAGGACGAGGAGGACGACGAGTTCGAGGACGTCGGGGGCGTCTCCGCGAGCGATTCCGCTACTCCGGCTGTCGCAGGCGCTGCTGCTGGCCCTGGCCTTGCCGCTCCCGCAACCGGCCCTACCAGCGCACCCGCTGCTGCACCCTCTCCTTTGGCTGGCATCAAGAGGGAGTACGACTCCGAGTCGAGTAGCAGTGTCCCTCAGACGGCTGTCGCGACTCCATCCACTCCAGCGGACGAAGGGCCCGCCGCCAAGAAGGTCAAGTTCGAGCCAGAGGTCAAGAAGGAGGAGGAATCCGACGAAGACGACGAGGAGTTTGAGGACGTCTAATCTAATCCAATATAACTAATTGTTTAAAACTAGACACGCTTTGGGCAGGAACAGCCAATACGGCATTTCGGTCATTTCATTCTTTTTCATTCCCTTCCAATGATATCTGTTCCCACACGATGGAACAGTCTCGACCAAGAGGGAAAGAGACTGTCACGGCGCAGGTCATCCCTGGGCATGCTGTGATAAAACCAAAATAAGGAAATATTCGTGTTCGCATTCCATTATACTACGAGAGGGGTGCTGGCGCTGGCGCTGGCCCGAAGGATGGAAGAGACGAGATATTCTGGAACGGAAAGGGGATCCCTTGTTATGCTTTTTTTTCTTTCTAATTGAAAAGCAAAGCACGATTCCCTCGGTTGGTCAGCAGATGACCTACCTCATCTATCCATCCATATATCTGCTTTCCATCCGTCCTTCCCTTCTTGAGTCTGCGCCAGAGCTTTGCTCTCTCCCTTCTCTTTCTCTCTGACCCCAGACGGAGGGAGCGAACGGACAGCGAAAGAGAACAGAGTCCATGTATGTACAGTACCTGTACAGTATGTATGTATGTAATGTAATATACATGTGTTATGATTGAAAGAAGAATAGATAGGAAGGACAGGACAGGACGGGCATGTATTATTTTACGTATAGCATCAGTGTTAGCATTCAAGTTATCGTCCTGGAAGTAAGAAACTTTGTGGGACATGTGCAGGGCTTTGTTTTTCCAGTAGTCATACAGTCTGTTCCTTTACTTACAGAGTCCACTCTGCTGTCTACAGCGTACACTCTACAGAGACCCAGACACAGACCCAGACACAGATGCAGCATTCACAACAGACAGAAAGACAGCAGACAGATATACATACATACAGTACAGTAGATCAGATAAACTAAACAACAAAGAAAAAGGGCCCAATCTGAACAAAACTCCAAACTGACTAGCTGTGTCAGCTACTGTAACCCGGACCAAGTGGACAAGGTAACAAACATCATCTGTTCCAAGAAGGGGGGAAAGATCAAGTCTTTTCGTTTCTTTTCTTTCTTTGCTTCCATCAATACTGTGGAAAAAAAAAGCAACTACATGCCATGCCTGCATAATCAATGAATCAACAAGACAACAATAAGTAAATAGATAGGCTAAATGAAATTAAATACCAACTAAAGAATAAAAATAAAGAAATAAAAACGAGGGAAGAAACACAGTGAAAAAAAACCCAATATGAAGAAAGGCGGAGAGAAAGAAAAAGGGGAAAAAAGAAAAATACCTTCACCATAGCTGCATGGTCCATTTGCGCTTTCTCCTAAACCTACAGCTACAAAACAAGACCAACAGCCCGGGAAAAAGAAGAAACATTGCAATAGTACCAATCACTCCCCATAACCCAGGAAGAATTGCGCCCGCTAACAAAAACCGCTGAGATATCCACTCAAGATCAACATTTGCCTCATACATCGTTCGCCCGTCATGCGTTTGTTTTTTTGCTCATTCGGGAATCAATCCCATCTACATTTCAATGCAACAAGGGGAGCTGTCCCAGGTGGAGAAGAAAAGGCACACGACCGCGCTGGAGAACGCGGGAAAAGGGATCAAACGCCGGCTTTACCAAACCAAAAGGCTGCACAAGCAAAAAAAAGGATGTCGACGGAAAGGAGCCGTGCAGCCGTGAAGAACGCCGATCTATGCAGACAAGCAAACAAACAAGGGTTCGTGACGAAGTCGTCGCTCACATCCGATCAAAATCCACTCCCTCACAGGAAGTATTCGCTGGTTCTCATTCACGGTGATCCGGGTAGCCCCACCTCCGAATCACTGGCCATCATCGAGTTATCTTCCCAATCTTCTGGAGAAGGCAAATCAGATTCTGGGAACCAAGGGTTAGAAGAGAGAACGTGAACATATGAAAATGGAGACCCACCAGAAGCCAACTCCTCGGGTAAATCAACAGATAATTCTTCGATAGCCGTGCTCACAGCTACATAGATGTCAGTAAGGAAACAAAATTTTTTTTTACATGCAAATGGAGATGACCCACAATTTGCTTGGTGAATAAACTCCATGTCCTCTTCATTCTCCTCATCAAAGTAAGTCCCCAGACAGTGGGATATCACCATGTTGATCGTCTCCACAACCCTGGCTTCGACGTTCTGGCCGGCGGTCACGAGGTAAGTCTTCCTCAGCTTGTCTACGCAGGCCTGAGCAAGCTCCTTGGAGATCCTCGTGTAGTACATCCGGCTGTCATCGCCCATCTCCTCCTGTTCTTTGGCAAAGAGCATCTGGCGCAGAACTTCAAAGGTCATGGTTCGGACCGCCTTGTCCACGTAGATAAGCAGTGTCGGGGCCCAGTCTGGAATCCTTTCTAGCACGAGGGCCGAGAACCAAGACTCGTCCTTTGCGATCCGATCGTTGCGGATTGACACGGCATTCGTGAAGAATGCAAGGTGCTCCTTACCCCCACTGTTGTTGATCGACTCGACCCCTTTGGCAACATAATCGATCAGAGCGACAACTCGGTCCTCGTCGGGACTCCGCCTGCAGAAGACCAATGTCGCCTCGAGGAATGGCGCGCAGAGCGCAGCGGGAGCAACTCTCAAGCCGTCTTCCAGGAGCTTACAGATCGGGTCCATGAATCCAGCCTCAGGCTCCGAGTCGAGGAGGAGACCGACGATGTTCCTGCAGGCGGGAGGGTTGCTGTGCTGTTGGAGAATCTTCTTCAGCACCAGCAGTTCCCGGTTCCTGCCAAGAGGTCGAATGTATGAGCTCTCCGTGACAGTGAGGGAGTATCGACCATCACGAACGCTTCGGGGCTCGTCATCTGGAGTCGGTGCAAGAGTGAAATCGATGTACCGCATGAGCATGAAGAGAAGATCCGTCAACTTTCTGTGAGAGAATTTTCGACCCCTCTCGACAAGCCTGTAGTAAGCGAGATACTGCCGCTTCAGCTTCTTGGGGTCATCCCGGTCGAGCCAGACCATCTCCAAGCATTTCTGCAGGAAACCATAGTTGAGCAGCACGCCGGCCTGGTAGGGTCCGAAGTTCGCGAGCATCAAGAGGAACTCAAAATAATCATCCCACGACCGGCTGGCTGTGTGGAGAACGGACCACAGACTTTCCAAGTTGGCCACCACACCCTCAAAGCCATTCAGGAACCGCGTTCGCCACTTCTCTTGCTCGACTTCGCCGAGAGACGCATCCTCCTGCAGCTCTTGAAGTCGCGCAAGGGCTGAGACAATGACCCTGGAAAAGTTGTTCCGAACCGCTGGAAAGGGACTTTTCAGGACCAGGTTGCGAATCCCCGTCGGGCGTTCCTCTATCCACTGGAGGATCCTGAACGCACCTTTCGGAGTCTCGGCAATTGTTCTCGCGAGCTCGGATACAATAGGTTCAAGCTCTGCGAGCTCCTTCGTTCTGGAAATAAGTTGATCCAGCGTATCTAGGGCAATAAAGATGGCAGACTTCTCCAGCCTCGAGGCGTCTGGCCTTCCGGATTTGACAATGTCCCTGGAGCAACCGAGGAGATACCGAACGAAATAGGCATGGTAAGGATCCAAAAGGCAGTAGGTCCGTATGAAGACTTCGTTCTCCATTGCGATATGGTTTCCAAGGGGCACCGGCAAGGGCACGCGCACCGGAACGTCGTTCCTCGTGGGCTTGTAGATCGACTTTGCCGCTTCCATGCTCGAAACGCGCTGGTAAAACAGCATGTAAGCGTTCCACACTTTGTTGAAACGGACCTGACCCATGGATGCGCCATGTAGAGAATCATTCAGGCCACCAAAACACTGGTCGGCGATTTTCGAAGGGTCGAACCTGCTAACGTCAGAGTCGTTGAATTCCACCCATGACGCGCTGGAGTCGACCGTCGGTCGTTCGCGGATGTAGGAGTAGTAATGGCCAGATTCGGCGGTTCCACTGTGCACCAGCACACCAACCAGTTCGAAGATGTCCTCCGGGATCGAGGCATTGGGATCCGAAAGATACTCTACTTTGAACGGGGTCATGTCGATGCGTTCAGGAAACTGGAACTCGTCGTTGATCTTGCTGCGCATCATGGTAGTCATATCGAAGTCAAAGCGCTTCAGATGGAATATGAGATTGTCAGGGAGCTCTTTGAGACAGGCCCTTTTCACCGCGTCGACATGGCGCCCGCAGGAAGTGCACGAGTATTTGTTATCGCCCTGCATGATCTCGCCCTCCACGTAGGCTCGAAGGCTGTCCTCAAGGCTGGCCTTGCCCTTGATCTCACACTGAATGGCAGAGAATGGCTCCAGCCGTTCCGAGATATGGGGACATTCTTTGGACTTGATCTGCTGGACCAACTGGCCCCCATAGAAGGAGCGGAATTTCTTCTTGTCCTCCGCGTCCTGAATCTGGCCTTCCCACCGGTCAAACAAGAGATTGTAGAACTCATCGACATCCATCTGGATGGTGACGTCGATCGGCTCGTTGTCGTAGGTTCGGATCGAATCCACCGCGCCTTGCGTGTCGACGCTCTTCATCCACGTCTCCTGCATGTATCCGAAGATCTTCTTGGTCTCCTCCAGCAGCTTCTGCGACGAGTCCGGGTCGGTGATGTTAACCTGCAACATGAAATCCCGGAACCCGACGTTCATAAAGAGCTGCGTAAACAGCGAGTTGAGGTAGCAGGTGTTGGACAGGTTCTTGAGCCCCGCATAGCCCTCGGGTGACCGAATAGTCTTGCACCTCTCGAAGGACCAGTTCGGTGCGTAGGTGTAGTCCTGAGGGATGATGTCTTCAAGGAGTTCGATGATCCTCGGATAATTGTCGTCGTGTTTGCAGAGCAAAAGTAGAATGTCGTAGAGCTCCTGGCGCGTCTGAGTGTGCATCACAGGGACCTGAGGGGTTATGGGACTAGAGGATTCCACGGACAGATCGGGAAACAGGTAGGTATTAAACAGCTTTTCCATAAGATCAAAGGTGTCGACTGGCGTATTGGTGGACTCTGCGAGTTCCAGGCACAGCCTCAAGAGACGGGCGAAACCCAAGATGATATGATCGACTGGTTCTCGGCCGACAAACTCTTCGGTGTGATGGCTGAGCATTATGTCGCTCCATTGCTTGAGATACTCCCCAAAGATCAGGTCTCCAGGCGACTTCTCGGCGACGGAACGGAACAGGGCGAGAGCAACTTCGAAGAACTCTTGCGACTGATGTGCGTACTCCGGTGTCCGGGGAAATGTCTGTACAAAGGCAGCCCAAAGCGTCGCGAGGATATCGACCGTGGTAGGATTATCAGGTGTCCTTGGCCCTTCGACATCCTCATTACCGGGCTTCGTGGATTGCTTCTGCGACTTTGAGGGACCACAGACGACAGCGATGTTCTCTGCAGTCTCTTTCCTAATGGGCTGCCGGGCCTCATCCAACAACAGCGCAAAGACGAGTTGATCAAACTGGGCATTCCGCTTGATGACGTCCCAGAAATTGTTGTCATGCACCGACGCTTCGATCAAAACGGCAAATGAGTTGCATACGAGCTTCTGAATACCTGCTTCGGAGAGAGTCGCAGATGTCACGTGTCGACCCACGTCCATAAATTTCAGCAGCTGCTTGATCAGATTCGTTGGATCCGAGAGTCTAGACGGGCTATCACCCGTCGAAGGTCTCACAGAGAGAGCCAAAAGGAGACATTCGACGAGATTGCAGGCAAATAGAAGCTTCAAAGGGCTCTCTGCCAGTGACTCCGACATTTCAGGACGCGTCAACGCGGCAACCAGAGCCTGGACGCTGTGAGATACGAAACCTTGGTCGGGATTCGCCTCGAGAGACTCCTCCCTCAGACAGGTCGTCAGCGCGTTGACGGAATACAGCAATTTGTATGGCTTCTCCATGGGGAACATTTCCTGATCGCTCTTGTCCTCCGATCTGACCAAGTCGCGCACACGCTGCTGCGGCGGAAAGACGACGAGGAAGTCGTATATCTCTCGGGCTAGCTTATCTTCGAGATTAAGCAAGTCGTAAAGATCGTCAAAATGTTTCAGGACTTCCGAATCCACGAAAGTAAGGGACTGACGTCTTCCAACGACAGACACCTCGGGACCCTCTGAGACCTTCCTGATAATGAGCAGACCAGATCGTATCTTTAACTCGCGGAGTGTGCTCTGCGGATTGCTGAGCAAGTCGAGCTTCTGTCCGCCGTAGATCGTCGTAAATTTGGAGAAACCGGTCAGGCGGACAAGCCGTTCTACCAACTCAGCGGCTGTGGAAAGGTCACCGATCCGCAGGGTACGGACCTTGGATTGCGTTCCGCCGTTGAAATACTGGTATGGGAGTTCAATGATCTCGCCCTTTCCCGGTCTCTCCGGCAGATCGGGGGGAGGGCCCTGCGGAGGGCTGTACTGCGGTCGAGTCCTGATGCCTTGAAGCAGCTGGCGCAAGAACAGCAGCGATCGACTGAATCTCATCTCCTCTGCCCGTATTTCGCTCTCCGAAGCCACAATGACCATAGGCTCGTCCTCGCCGCTCACGGAACCGTCGCTAAAAGATTTTAATTTGGCTGCCGCGGATCTTAGCTGCTCCACGCAACGGTCGACCAGGGAAATATGTGTGGCATTCGCGGCGGATCGTGGAGCTCTGCGGATTAGCATGTGATCGAGGTAGACTTCGATGGCGAAGCTGGTCGCCTGGGTCTCGATCGTCCCCGGAGGCGCCGTCAGGATGAAGTGCCAAATTCGGTCCATTCCAGGAATCGAAATGACTTCATCTTCGCCTGCGACCGGTGGCGGATTGAACCGGATCTCGTAATTGATCGCCTGCTCGGCAAAGGAAAGTATCTCTGGCGAGAAGTCCTCGGGCGAGAGGCCGGGAAGGTAATCCTGAATACATCTCTCGATGAATGGATTTCGTTTCCCGCATCGGCCGGTCACCTTGCACAGCATATCCCACAGGGCGCTTCTGCCCTGTTCAACGATGTTCTTCGACATGAAGACCTTCCCCCACAGAGTGTCGCTCAGCTCCGGTGTGATTGTGTCTGGAACCGTGTCGATGATGCGGTTCAAGAGTTGGATCCGGGACAGGAGACCATTTTTGGAGAAGGAGTCGGCGAAATCGCACTGCTTGGAATCCAGAGTGTGGGCGAGCTCCGTGATCATCAAGCGCGTCAGATCAAAGTCGAGGGCGAGTTTTTGAATCTCGTGCGGGTCATATGATGGGATCAGAGCGTTCAGCACCTGAATGCTTCCGACGGTGAATTGGTTCATTTCGGCAATGTCCTGGATACACCGCTCGTACACGTCCATCTTGTCGGACTCGCTCAGCCCGAGGTCGAGGAGAGAGCTCAACTGCGTACTGGCAAACTTCTGTAAGAATGCCTTGTGTTCGACAGAGAACTCATTGCACGCCGTGGTTTCACGGATCAGCCGCACGCAGAGACGAAGCGGGATAGCATCCACGTGGAGGAATTCCCTTCTCTCGCTGTGCTTTTCACGGACGTTGAGAAGCAGCTGCTCACAGAAGTCGACCATCCTCGCATCGAAGCGGTTCAGGGGCAGTTCGAGGAGCTTGGAGCACAGGTAGAGCAGGGCGGGGGACGAAGACTGATGCATTGCAAAGGTGCGGGTCAGCATTCCCAGAACTTCGCCCACCGTCCGTTGATCCTGACTCTCGGTCACCGTCTGCCAGATGGTGTCGGTATCCTTATCGGTGTATGTCGAAGTGACGACCAGGAAGCCGACGATGTTGCCGCTGCGGCTGATCAGCTGCGGATGCGAGTCGACGCCGACGATGTATTCGACGATGCGGTTTTCTCTCAGGAACTTCACAAGATACTTGATTATCGGATACTCGATCCCGGCGGGATTCCCTTGAATGTGTTGTCTCCAGACGCTCACGAGCTCCGTCTGCATCCCTTCCATCCCGTGGACCCTCAGCTCCATCCGGCCATCCATGATGTGTTTCTTGAAAACCCCAAACTTCCAGCCACAGAGTATGATCTGCGGACACTCCTCGGGCTTTGTATTCTCCGGGAATTGTATGGATAGGTCGCGTGCGATCCGCACCGCGAAGTTGGGGTCCAGACAGGATAGGTTGTGATAGGTGTAGGAGATGGGGCGGAGTAGCGATTCGCTTGCTTCACTCGTGAGCCACGGCGACTTTTTGGATATGTGCATCTGGTATTTGTCGTCAATGGCCCGGATGACGTTGTAAGCCGCCTTCGCCGTCCGCGCCAACACCGGCGACTCAATGAGCGAGTCGTCGGCACGAAACTTCTTTCGTTCCACTCCCGACTCCACCATGTTGCTGATAACGCCCACCACGGACACGAGCATCGGAGCCAACTGGGGCCACCGGGGAAGCGACATCAGAACCAAGGCCGCGAGGTCGGACAGACGCTGCATCGCATCGACCGGAGGCGAAGCAATCTGGTCGTTGACGCGCGCCACGAGATTTGCCAGTTCGGGGCCATACAGCCTCTCCAAGGTACGGAAGAAGGGGATGTTCGAGATCTGCAGGGTCCATCCCAGCACCGGCACATACAGCCTGGACATCATCTCTGGAGCGTGGATGTCCGTCTCGTTGGCGAATTGGCTCAATGTCAGGGTATCCAGGTGAGCGAGATGAAGCGAGAGCTGGGCAAAACCAAGGATGAACTCTTCCAAGCAACGCCATGTGCCATGTCCCTCGTTTGGCTGGAAATCGATCCTATCGTGGGATTAGCATCATACGAATCTGGCTTCCAGGCATTGACCAATCTTACACTCTCCGCAGTAAGCTCTCCACCAGCGTAGGCAGCTCCTCCCAGAACTCGCGGTCGTCGGCGAAGGTGTCGTAGGTGATCTGGTCGAGATTGCTCACGCAGTAGTCGAGCCAGTTCTTGATGGCAACAAAGGCAGCAGTATCATGGGGATGCCCTATCCGATCAGGTCAGCTATCACATTCGTCACTGTGCCATCCGTCGTACATACCTTTCTCGATCATGTTGGAAATCTCCTCCAACGATTCCCGCAGGTCCAGGTTGCCCCGCAGCTTGGGGAACGAGTCCGTCAGAGACAGCTGCTCGTGCAGCTGCACGACCTCCGCCGCGGCCTGCCCCCGGAGCGCTTCCCCCAGCGGCCTCCAGCTAGACGTACTGGGGTCCTGATCCATGTCTTCCACCTCGGCCACCTCGATCTCCGGGCTCTGCGCGGGCGACGACGACGCTGATATCGCGGCCGACGACTGCGCCCCGACCCCGGACGCGTCTGCAGGCGGAGCAGCTGCGGACTGCTCGGGCGAGCCCGCGGCTGCCCGAGCGGGCCCGGGGGACTTCATGTTGATGGTGACCCTGCTGGCCGCGCGTCGGGCAGCAGGCGCCTTCTGGTCCGCGGCGGCGGGAGCAGCAGCAGCCTGATCGGCGGATGCGTCGTCGGCGGCCATGGACTCGCGGGCCGCGCAGCCGCTGTCGAGACGGGGACGCTTCCGGGTGGCCTGGAGATGCGTATCTTCCATCGGATCGCCGTGGGAGCGCGAGGGTTCGGTCGACACAGCACCAGGCGGGGTGCCAGAGCTCTCTAGCGGGGTCCCGGCCATGACATTTTCCTACCCCGCCTTAACCGGAAGGAGGGAGATGGCGTGCACGTCTGGCACGGGGAGAGACAGAGAGACAGCCCGGGGATGACGGACGACAAAAGGCTGGGGAGTGGGAGGTGGTGTCTGCGGAAAAAGCCAGGCAGCGGCCTTTTTGATCGTCGCGGAAAAAGAAGCTGGAGGGTGACGTCTCGGCGGAGAGGCACCGGGTGACGAATTGGAACGCCCAGAAGGGGCCGCGGGGACGACCACTGTGAACACCAGACCTGAGACGAAGATAGAAGAAGACGAGCTGCAGCTGGAGCTCACTGCCAGGGTGGTTCTGTGCTGTTGGAGCTACGGTGAAAAAAAAAAAAATGGATGAGGGAGGGAGAGGACAAGGCCAGAGTCAGCAGCGCGCGCGCAACACGGCTCCCACCGACGCTCTCAGGGACGGTCGGGGAGAGACGACGAGCCAGCCGCCGCGGAGCGACACGATGCGGTTCTCGCGGAGATCAAGCTGCACCGACACAGCTCTGGATGCAGAACGTCAGCTACTCTATACTTGCTAGAAGCTTGAGGCTGTTTTCGCAGCGGGAGTGGGCCCTGGCGGTCCTTGGCGTCCCCCGCAGCACGACCCTCGCTACACGCTACGGCATGCATCGTCGAGCTCGTTGGAGACGATCTTCTCTGCTCTCCCTGCTCTTCGATGGAGGAGAGAGCTCGTTGACTTCATCCCTTGCACATTGACTTCGGCGTGCCTAGAGAACCCCGCGCTTCCCAAGGGCGCCCCATGCTCCTCTGCAATGCGGCCAACCTACATACAGAGCAGCGCGCTCGTCTTTCTAGACTCTGGACTCTACACGAGGGACGAGGTTCACGGGCTCCCAGAGCCATACGACTCCACATGGTCCCAGGGTTCGCAGTGCCAAAACTCAATCTGTAAAGAAGACGGGAGAGCTTGGTGCGTATCCGTCTGGCGATGTGGTCCTGGTGTCTCGATCTTGATCTTCTCCAGTCTGGAAGCTTTGAAACCCATCATGGCTTTGCTGGTCCCTCTAGGGCTACCATTGCTTCAAATCAGGACTGGTCGTTGTATAGCTGTCCAAATGCCTAAACGGGACGTGTTCATGTCCAGTGGTATAAGATGGTCATCAAAGCGCTCCAGGTGTCTATCCTCATCTGATGGTGCCATCATCTCATCATTCCGTCATTGACGTCTCGATCTTCCGGATAACCCTTGCTGGATTGCCCACCGCGACATGGAAAGGTGGGACATCCTGCGGAGTAAAGATACCTTCATTAGCATGAGTAGATCAAAGCAGCAGCAGCATCACTGTACCTTCGTCACGACACTCCCGGCACCGATGGTGGCTCCCTTCCCGATCGTCACCCCGGGCAGGATGACCACACTCCCGCCGATCCAGCAGTCCTCGCCGATATGGATCTCCTTGCCCAGCTCCGGCCCCTGCATACCGTTGCGCAGGGCAGGATCCAGGGGATGCGTGCCGCTGTACAGGCCCACGTTGGGACCGATCAGGGTGCGCGCCCCGATCGTGACCAGGCACGTGTTGATGATGACGCAGTTGGAGTTGATGTAGACCCCTTCGCCCACCTTGAGGTTGAACCCGTAGTCGACCTGGACGGGCGCCTCGATCCAGGGCTCGCGCTCGAACAGGGCGTCGTCCTTGGCGGGGTCGTCCGCCGGCGGAGGAAGCGGGGTCTTGTCATCGATGATCCTGTGCGGTCAGCTCGAGGATCAACGCGCAGAGGCGGTAAGATCTGGCGACCATCATGACAGCTCTGCACACTTACTCTCTCCAGAGCTCCACCCGCCGCCGACGGGAGACATCGCCTGCGTTGTTGTACCGGTAGCAGGCGTTCCTGGTTCGTGTGCGGGCAGCAACCAGCTCCGGGGTGAAGGCATGGTAGAGCTCCCCGCGGAGCATCTTCTCCTTCTCCGTCGGCTGCGACATGGTCGTAGACTGCTGCCAAAGAAACCAGAATTCAGAAAGAAGTCTTTGGCCCCGCGAGAAATAAGGTCCAGCGGGCGTCCCATATATCCATCGGATGCATCGAGACACGCGACCGGAGGCGGGGTCGGCGAGGCTTGGTTGAGCCGCCGGGCCGCCCGCCAGCGTCCGCGCGCTGATCCACAGGAAGCTTCCCCGACGTCACCGCATCCATTTCGAGCGAAACTCGTTTGCCGGACATCAAGAATCATAGCCAGGGCATTGGCCGGATGGAGGCGTGCAACGCAGCATGAGGGAAATCAGCACACCCCAACTTCCCGCTTCTTTGTCTTTGTCTCCTTTTCTTTGACCTCGAAGAGCCCCCGCGGCTGCCCGCGTCCCTGATCTCTCCTGTGAACTCGTTGATGATCAGCTCTCTCATAACCCGTCGCACGCGTTGATCATGTCTACTGCAGCGAGTGCGTCCGGCGTCAAGGCGCCTTCCAGCAGCCCTGGCGTCTCCGCGCCTGAGATGCAACCCGGCTGGCGGCCAGCTCGACCGGCCAACGGAACCACGGCGAAACCACCTCCCACCGTCGACCCGTCCAACTACCCGGGCGGGAAGAAGTCCCTCTCTGGCATTTCAATTAGGGCTTTCCTGCTGGGCGTCACCCTTGGAGCGTGTCTGATCGTCACCGTCTGCTTCTTGACCGTCATCCCGACCCCGTTGTGGCGCGTGCCCTTCTTCATAGCCTCGCTCTGCCTCTTCCACTTCCTCGAGTACTACATCACAGCCCGATATAACACGCTGCAAGCCAATATCTCCGCGTTCCTGTTGACCCAGAATGGCTGGCAGTACAACGTCGCACACGGCTCCGCGATCGCGGAGTGTATCCTCTTCCGCCTCCTTCTGCCCGATGGCTACTTCAGGTGGACGGCGGCGGTGCTCGGGGGTGTGGAAGTGCAGGCGGCGCTGGGTCTGGCGCTGATGATCGTTGGCCAGACGGTCCGGACGCTTGCAATGGCGCACGCTGGCAGCAACTTCAACCACACGGTGCAGGTGGAGCGCAAGGAGGGCCACACGCTGGTGAAGACCGGTGTGTACAGTGTCCTTCGGCATCCGAGCTACTTCGGGTTCTTCTGGTGGGGCCTGGGGACGCAGCTGGTGCTGGGCAATGTGATCTGCTTCTGGGGTTATGCGTTCGTTCTGTGGATGTTCTTTTCCAAGCGAATCAAGAGTGAGTGCATCCTTTCTTCAAAGATCCTTAGAAGTATGAGGTATTTCTGACGCTGGACTATAGGAGAGGAGAGATTTCTAATCCTCTTCTTTGGGGATGACTATGTGGATTACAGGCGCAAGACCTGGGTCGGGATTCCTGGAATTCGTTGACTGCCATACAGATGTTTGCGATTGCGTTTTGGCGCTTATCTGACTAGTTTCAAAGAGTTGAAGGTGGTTCTCGAAGTCTAATAATGCATCATGTCTCTGAGAGTTGTGTTTCTTTTGCATGCTCATTTGTTGAGTGATCTAAACTTTGTCTTCATACCCTGCTATCAGCGTCCCTTGCTTCCTTGACAGTGAACAGAAGATGATCACCGCCAAAGCGGCAGACGGATAAGAAATGGCATCCTCCAGGTGAATATCCATCCATCCAGTGACGGTGACCTTCTCCGTCCGACCGTATGGTGCCACCTCTCTTATGCTTTTCTCGTTAATTTGCTGTCCTTTGCAGTGTGGAGGCCTGCAACAAGCATTGTCTACAGACATCTCTAGCAAGAGGAGATTGCATGTCTTCTTCTCTTTCTGTCTATTACACCCCTATCTCATCGCCCGCGGCAACCCATACACGTGCGGGCTCCGTGAAGGGAGCTTGTTTACATCTGCTCCGCTCCAGCTTGGCACTGTTTACCGTATTCATGATCTGCTTCCTTCTTGCATGCAGAACCCTGGAGCGGGGAGGACTCCTTCAGCGGAACGATAAACGGGCCAGTTACATTTTTACCAGGTCCTGACACGTCTGCATGCAAGTATCCCTTCGTTTACTATCTTGATACACGCCCATACATACCGGATCAACTCCTCTGACCTCTTGTCATATCTCCAATCCAACCAGACAGTTAAACACTCAATTCAAAAGACTTGGAATCCCATTTACTCACAATTACAATGTGTCGCAGCCGCACCCACCGCCACAAACCCTGCGGCTGCGTCACCGACCACGTCTACATCTGCCCGTCCTTCCCGTTCCGCCCTCCTGCTCTGCCTTCTTCTTCTTCCTCATCTTTGACTACGAGCAGCGACAACAGGCGGTTCACGTCCCACACAGCGCCATCATTCACGCCTGGACTTCTGCGCTCCTGCCCGGAGTCATTTACAGCCTTTCCAGATGTTGTGGACGCTTACCCCTGCCGCCGCCACCAGGCCATGATGGACGATGTGCAGCTCGTGATGGGGCCGCCGAGGGTGTCTGGGGATGATGACGACGAGGAGGTACAGCATGCTGAAGGTGCTGGTGAAGACCAGAACCGGGCACTGCCGGGCCCGGCCACGGTCAATATCAAGGGTTCCTCGAATGGAAAGGGAACTAAACCTGGACCCTCGGGCGAGGTCACAATCTCCCCCGAAAACAGCGAGAGCAGCGAGTCCAGCCCTGGCCCCGGCACCGCTGCGTCATCTGCTCCCAATTCCAATACCAATTCGACTCCAAGCACCGGGCAGACCACCCCTGCTGGGAATTCTTCCGCTTCCAAGCCAGGAAGTATCCACGTGCGCATGAATCCGCAGAAACCAAGTTCAAACCCCAAATCAAAATGCAAATCATCCAAGGAGCACCATTCCCGGCAGACCATCCGCCACGGCGGCGGCCGTCATCGCCGGCAGACCCTAACGACAGCAGACGAGTACGACTCCTTCTCTCGCCTTCTGGCAGAGGACCTCAACCGCAACCGCCGCAGCGTCAGCCTTGGGGTTGGTATGGGTATGGGTATGAACCGCGCCGACGGCAGTTATCCTTCCTCCTCTGGCATCATCGACGACTACTTCCACCGCAACAACGACGACGGAGCGGGCGTCGAGATCGAAGTCATGCGGAGCAGAACTGCATCCGGATCTGGATCCAGCCCTGGGAACGAACGCAGAGGAGACGCGAAGAACAACAGCGACGACAGCGACATGAACAAGAACGAAAGCAGCAACACCCTCGACAGGCGCGTGAGCAGCGGGTCCCGGTTCTTCTGGGCGAGGATTTTTGGCGGGGGAACCACTACTACAACGGTGACAACCATGAATACTACCGAGTCGGTGACGGAGTCAGAGACAGAATAGAGACGGCCAGGGCCGAGGGTCAGGAAAGAACTTCCTGATCTTGATCCCGATATACTTTCGGTCTGTTGATACCAATTTTGAACTCCAATTACAAAATTACGAATTGGAAGAAGAAGCGGAAGGGGAGGGAAAGAAGAAGAGGAAGGAAGGGTATTGTCAGGAGTACAAAATACAATACGAGGAGAAGAAGAAATAATTGGAAAATTAAGGGAAAAAATTGAAACAAAAAATTGCTTTCTTTCTTGGTTGGTTCGTTGATCATTGACCAATTAATTGGTCATTTATTTACATTGGAATCGAATCGACTGCCCTGGCCCTGGTTCTGGCCCTGGCAGGTCCGGGGAGGGCCTCGAGGTACAGTATTTTTTGGGGACCGACCTAGGGTGGTTAGTTAGGTTTACCTAAGTTAATGATCATGAATTGGTGATCATGAATTGGAATTGACTTTTATCTATCTATCTATGCCTATGCGTATCATCAGTAGATCTGACATAAACGTGTATCTGAGATCCCGCCCGAGGATCAAAGGCCGGTATCCAACAAAGGGTTCCATTATCCTATGAAAGATTAAAAGAATCCGTATGTGGCTAGATCACACTAACCTGGATGTTACATCTAACATCATGAGAGGTTTCTTACGGATTGATTCGTCAAAGCGTTACTTATATATAAGGCAAGGCCAGATGGGTGGGTATACAGACAGCTACAGGACCAAAGATCCATCATTAATATTAGATAGATGGATACTCGATATATGTACAGTACAATACAATACATACATACAACCCATACCAATAACGATCAATCCAAACAAACAAAAGATCAGATTCCCAAGCCCGTCCAACATCAGAGCTTACTCTCCCGCGCCGCAACAGCACCGACCGCACCACTCATGTACGGCCCATCACTGGCAGTATTATCTCCTGACGCCGACGCCGACTGACCGTGCGGACGCGGACCGAACAGCACGAGCTCCCGCCCGCCCCTCGTGCTCCACCACGTGACGCAGAAGTGCGCCCGCTCGACGTCCATCTCGCCGCTGCTCAGGGCGTCCCAGAAGCGCTCGACGCAGGCTCTGCGCATCTCCTGGTCCTGGATCGCGTTGATCAGCCTCGCGGTCAGCGGGAGCCACTCCTCCAGGTCGTCGACGCGGAGGAAGCAGAGGCTGTCGATCAGGGCGAGGGTGAGGACGGCTTGTTCGGAGAGGGGAGGGGAAGGTACTGCTGGTTCGGGTGCTCCTTGAGCCGGGGGAGACGGGGGCAGGGGTTCTGGGGATGCATGGTATGCGCGGTCGTGGACGAGTTCGAGGAGGATGGAGGGTAAGAGGGGCTGGCTGTTTGCGAGCGGCGAAGGGGGAGCTGTGATTTTCATGACAGTCTTGAAGGCGACTCGGAATTGGCGGCCAGAGAGGTTCTGCGGGAATACCTGCGAGGATGTCAATAGCCATCATCAATATATGATAGGGAAGACATACTGCAAAAAGGTTATCGATGTAGTATGGCAGATGTTTAGCCGCTATCTCCGCACTTCTCGGCGATGCGAGCACCGCGAGAACGACGCTGTGCGCGGCCTCAAAGATCTCCAGGAGGCGATTGTCCCCTCCTTTCGCAAGGTATGGTAGCGCGGCGGATATTAGAAGCTCCTCATTTGCTTCCGGGGACAGAACAAGAGTGAAATGTTCCGCCGTATTCAAGAAGAAAAGGTCGAGACATCTCTCGAGCGGATGTTCAGGAATCTCACCCATCTTGCTGGGCTTGATGTTCCTCAGGAAAGTCTCCGCAAGGCCCGGATATTGTGACAGGATGTCTATAGCGGTAAGATTCACGAAAGTGTACTGGGTCGAGGCATTCTGGCCGAGCCGGGACGAGACAAAGTAGAGATTTCGAAGCATATTAAGAGCTTGTATCGATATGAATGGCGCGCCTGGAAGTAATCAGAGAACGAACTTGGAGCACTTAAAAATCAAGACAAGACTTACTTCTGCCAGCAGCAAGCACGGGATCGTTAAGAACTCTTCCCAGAACAGCCCGGAGGACGATGATTACGGAAAACATGCATGCTCGGAATAACTTCCACAGAGTAGGAATGGTCCTCTTCAATGACTCTTCATCAAAGAACTCCGCTTCTTCGGATATGTCGACCTCGCATAACTTGTTCTGCCGCCATTGCACGATCAACGTACGGACAAAGTCGGCAACGGAGTCTACAGCGCTAGCGACCAAGTCCGGATCACGGACGTTCTCAATTGCATGCGCGATAAGCCGCGACAGCGGCCCTAGAGAGGTTATGAGGGGTCTGTTGGATATCTCGGTCGTATGGATGTACGTCGGAGATTGCTCTGACCACTTGAACTTCTTGCCTGGCACTTCGACGACGTCGCCGTCGATCGCGCTTATGAAATATCCGCCCTCCAGTCCTTCTTCCGAGAAGTACGTTGCGCGGACCAATACCGGCAGCAGGTGGTCGTAGTCGAGCTGGCTCCGTCGGGAATCTGACAGAAGCTCGAACGTATAGTTCAGGACCAACGTTATGCAATAGGTATCAAGGCCATCAAAATTTTGCAATTCGTTTAGCGCCAGCTGTATAGCGTTCACCAGGGCAGACTCCAGCTTGGACCGGAGACGCGACGGCAGCCCTTGCCTGTCCTGCCCCTCGAATCCGATCAAGACGCCGGCTAGCAGCAGCAGATGCCTCCATCGCGGTGACTTCTCGTCAGCCCCTTTGACAACCGCCTTCACCCACGCTTCCCGGTCAAGCCCCTTCCGTTTGGGATATGGCGTTGGCGGGTCATCTATCGCCTCATTCTGCAGGATCGTGATGGCGGCGGTGTTAAAGACGCTGATAATCCGGCGGCACGTCTCCAGGTCCACCCGGTGAAACCAGATTCCTGGAGAGCTCAACAAGTGGGAAGAAACGAGGGTCACGTTGAGAGGATTCGTGAGCAGCGGTAAGTAGCTGGCTGCTGACGGGAGTAATCTGCGCGCTCCGGTCAGTTGCGGTCAGTGAGTGCATTTGGGGACGGGGGTCACTCACGCGTAGGCATCTTCAAGATTCGTAGCGGTCTGAAGCGCCCGTAGGAACGTAGCTAGGGAACGTTCAGTCGCCATCATGGGCAACAGGCGTCGACGGTGCGCAGCATGCAGGATGACATTATTATTGTCTGTCGACCCCGTTACATCGGATCTACAGCCCGCGGGAAGCTCCAGATCTCCCCAGCCGAGGTAGCGGACGCGCAGGCAAACAGTACAAACAAGCACGACCCCGTATGTCGCCGGCCATCTCGCCTACTCAACCTACTACCACCGATGCCCATGCTCCTTCTTTCGTATTAAAAATAATTTTCCGAGGCATGGGGCTGCGCTACGATTTTCTTTCAAAATTCCGCTTGAACAGAAGTAGCGCCGGACATGTCGAGTAACCGCGTCCCAGTGAACTACCAGGTCCCGTCGTTCCCATCACTCTACGACCCGATCCGGGCAAAGACCAGCGGCGGTCCGGCGTACTATCTCTACTACACGGATGACATATGGCGTTTCACGCTCTACTGGACGTTGATCCTCTACGGCGCCGCGCACCTTGCCGTGGCCGCCTGCGCGGCCGTTATGCAATGGCGCAACTGGCGGGTCATCTGGGTCGTGCCGCTGGTGTATGCCATCGTCGGCGGCCTGGAAGGTCTCCTTGCTGGGAGCGTTGTTGGGCTAGTGTAAGTCTGCGCATCGCCATTCAATCAGTTGAGTAAATGCTAGGTCCGGGTTCTAATGTACGAGAGTAGCTTAGGAGCTGTCTATGAGGCGGGCAACTTCATGATGTCGACCTGGATTCCGTTGATTTGGGCAGGGGTCAACGTCCTGGTGCTGATACTTTCAAGTTTCCCGATGCAAGGCGGTCTCTAAGACCGGATATAAACAAGAGCAAATACAGTTTTGGGGACACCATTCAAATGTCTGCAATTATTATACCCGACCGCGGCACGAAGACTCAACGACTCCACAAGCCTTAGTCCTTGGAAGAAATCAACCCGCGTCCCTAAAAGTCTGGAAGCCAGCTACACAGCAGCAGCTTAATATAGAAGAGCCAAGATACCCTGGCATACGGCCTAAGAAACTGCCCAAGCCATGCTTCATGCAAACAGAAGTCAATACAAAACCTCGAACGCCGGATTTTTGGCACGCCACCATGACACTGTGCGCAGAACATCCCATCTGCAATTGAAGATTCCTCGTACAAATTACTTGCCATTGCGCCAGCTTCCTTTCCGTTGCTCTTCCTTCAGACTATCTGGCTGGCTAGGTAATGGTCCTCGTTTTCGAGGGTCGAAGCTTTCTTCATTGGATCCACTGTCGGGAGCACTACTTTGGAGGCCGGGTATTCCTCCGGACGTGGTCGAAGGTGCCGTACCCCCATTGGAGGTGTTATTTTGAGGGGCAAAGTTCTGTGGCAGTTGAATGCCTTGCGAGAGAAGCTGCTTTTGCAGTTCCGCTAGATTGAGGTTTGGCGCAGACGTACCAGACAAAGCTGGCGGCAAAGAGAAGCCAGGCAGGCCGGCATTTTGCGGGAGACTACCCTGCTGAGATAACGGGTTTGAAAGCATTGCCGCCAAGCGACTGGGATCCATGTTCGGCACAGATGTAGACAATCCCGACGGCGGTGGAGGTTGGGCTGTCCCGATGCCCGGTATCAACCCTTGTGTACCGCTGGTATCCGGCGCGGAAGTGTTTGGAGGTGGAGCACCTTGTATTCCAGGGAGGGTAGGCTGTGCTGCAGTCTTCTTCTGATCAACGAGTCCTTCTGCCTCGTCCTGCAGCTCTTGCTCTTCTTCCTCACGCATCTGGCGTCTTCCGAATCCCCGGTTCCAAGTTCCCTGGGCCTCTGCTGCCTCTTCCCCAATGTGGAATCTGTCTTTCAGGTAGCTTGTTTCTCCTGGTCTGGCTCGAGACCAGAATCGTGTGAAGTTGTCCTTTGAGCCAGATGCCAGAATATGGCCTAGAGGGTGCCAATCTAATGACCATATGGTTGCGCTATGAGCATATGGAATGCGATGAGCCGGGTAAATAACCTGTGCAGGAGTGTTTGCGGGATCAGGGCTGTCATAGGGGGCAATAGTGGGAACGTGTCCCGGTGGTAGATTAGGTTCGTCAAGGAGATAGTGGTACAGCGACCCGTCCTCGCTGCCAGTGGATATCAATTGACAGTGAATGGGATGCCATGTCAGAGTCGAAATAGGCTTCTCATGGCCCCGGAGGATACAGATGTCGCGCATCATTCGAAGATCGAACACCCTCGCGGTCTGATCACGTGAAGATGTTGCAAGGAGGTTGGTGTTTACGCGGGAGAATCGGGTCGTAGTTACGGTATTCTTGTGGCTGTGGAGTGTAGTCAGACATCGTCCTGTTCGAGGATCCCAGAACTTGACCTGATGGTCTTTGGATCCAGAGACCAAGAGTCCTTTGGTTGGGTGCCAATCGCACGATTTTATATCCCAGTTATGGCCGGTGAGAACCGTGTCGCACATGCGGGCTGTAAAGTCAAATATTTTCAACGTCGTATCATCCGATGCGGACAGGAATTTAGTGTCACTGGGAGACCATGCCAGGTCCCGGACCGCGTCGTGGTGTGCGTCATCGACAGTCTCTACGTTGTTGAAATTCGGACGCCAGTATTTGATGTCTCCTTTTTGCCCTCCCGATATCAGCCAGTCGTGGTTATGTGACCATGCTGCTGCGGTGACTCCTGCTTGAATCTGGTCGTAATGGGCCTGGACGTAAAATCAGCAACAGGAAGAAAATAAAGCCGACTTGGACAGACGCACATCCATAACAGTTTCGAAGTTGAACGCAGTCCCATTCCATAACATGAATTCTCCAGTATGACCGCCCGTCAATAATCGCCTGCCTTCCGGAGTCCATCTGACGACGGTAATCGGTTTCTTCGACTTTCCGATCGACTGATGTAGATGTCGCACGGGGATCGTATCGGCCGGAGAGTGGATTCTTGCCAGGGGAGGGAGCATCTGGCAGAAATCAGCACACCTCTTCCGCCAGAAGCTTGCGGCCCTGATAGCTTTCACTCACATCCACTACATAGCTCGCACTAGGCCTTTCCGTCTCCATTCGATGAGCTCCCTTGTACCGTGGCCGTCGTGTGCGTATCCATTGTACCATCGACGAACCGTAGTCGGTGACGGGCCCTGGAAAGTTGTCAGAACCACCCACTATGAGCGCATTGACGAGAGAAGCATACTGGGTCTTCGAGGCCCCACGATGCGGCCTTCGTAGGGCCTCCCAGCGTACTGGGAGTCGGTGGTGGATTCCTCCATAGCAACACTGTCGCAGGAGCGCGCCCCAGACTCGCAGATAAATCACCGAAGGCGTGTCAGCTTGGTAACCATGACACGAGTATCACCATGGGCCGTCCTGTCGCAGAAAAACGAAGCTAAGCGGCCAGTTCACGGCATGCATGCGGCGTTGTCGGCGTTGTGAGAAACCGGACAAAGTCCAAGGTTGTCCGGCGCGGCGACGATCATTGGCCGAGGAGCTGTCGACGCGCCCAGATCCTTGCAGGCTCGATGCCGGAGCTCAGCTCAACGCTGCCAGCCCCGCCATGGCCATGCTGCTCCTTTCTCCTCCCCCTCGTCGAGCCCATGCAGTTCCTCTCACGATGATAAAGCGTCGCGGCGGATTGTCTCTCTTCCTTATTTCCCGTTCCTCGTGCTGGGTTAGCCATTGAGTGATCCCGCAGTTCGGACCGCCCCTTTCTGGTCTTTCTTATCGGCTCGCCTAGCTGCCACGACCTTATCTAGACGGCCTAGAGTTGCTGCTCAGGATGACAACGGTCATAGAGAAAGCAGCCAGCACGGGCAATGATGCTACGCAGCTGGATGAGAGCTCCCCCGGCGGAGCAACGCCCGAGTCCTCCACGTCCCCGTCCCCTGCCGACGGAGCTCCGCAACCTCAAGCAAGAGTAGAAAGAAGCAAATATCGACATGCCCATGCTTACCACACGCAGCTGCGGAACTCCTGTCTCAGTCGAGACTCGACGGTAACTCCCAGTTTTATTGGTTTCCGGAATCTCATGGTTCTTGTTCTAAGTAGGATCCCGGACACTCCTCGGATCGTTCACCGGATACTAACGTGAGGGACAGTTGTGATGAACTTGCGTCTGATTGTCGAGAATTTCATGAAAGTCGGTGCTTCGTCCTACACGTCTGCCGATGATACTGACGATGGCCTAGTACGGTGTCCTTATCTGTATCCGATGCCACGATTACCGAAAGAAAGACCTCGTCCTTGGTGCCATCCTCTACGCTCTCGTGCCATGCCATCTGTTTGTCGCTTATATAATTGAGTGGATTGCTGCGCAGCAAGTGAAAGGAGCTGTTGGGCGCAGGAAGAAAGATATCTCTGCGGAACAGGACGAGCAAGAGCAAAGGACTTTCCGATCAATCTGGCGTTTCACCGCAGTCGCCCATACCGTGAACGCTACGCTCTGCCTTTCCGTCACCAACTTTGTCGTCTACTACTATATTCATCATCCAGGCATTGGGACGCTCTGTGAGCTCCACGCGATCATTGTCTGGCTCAAGAACTGCTCCTATGCATTTACCAACCGCGATCTCCGCCATGCGATACTCGATCCATCCACGCAATCTAAACTACCCGAGATCTATTCATCGTGTCCATACCCGCAGAATATCACTCTTGGGAATCTAACCTATTTCTGGCTAGCACCTACATTGGTTTACCAACCAGTGTATCCCCGGACGTCGCGAATCCGCTGGTCGTTTGTCGCCAAACGTCTCTTCGAGTTTATCGTGTTGTCTGTCGTCATGTGGCTCCTCTCGGCTCAATATGCCACTCCTGTTCTTCGAAATTCTTTGGACAAAATTGCGGTCCTGGATTTCACCTCGATCGTGGAACGGACTATGAAGCTTTCCACAATCTCCCTGGTCATTTGGCTTGCAGGATTCTACGCCTTCTTCCAGTCATTGCTTAATGCGCTAGCCGAAGTGATGCGCTTCGGCGACCGGGAGTTCTACTCAGATTGGTGGAATAGCCCTAGTGTTGGCGTGTACTGGCGATCCTGGAATAGACCTGTATATCTCTTCATGAAGAGACATATCTTCTCCCCATTGATCGCAAGGGGCTGGAGCCCTTTCGCTGCGAATGCGGTGGTATTTACCTTCTCAGCCATTCTCCATGAGATGCTAGTGGGGATCCCAACCCATAACTTGATTGGTATGTGGAACTTCGCCGCCTTCCGTTGAGATCCATACTGACGAGGCTTCTAGGCGTCGCATTTGCGGGTATGATGTTCCAGCTGCCGCTCATCGCAGTCACCCTTCCAATGGAGAAAAGGGACGACCCGACCGGCAGAGTCATTGGAAACTCGATCTTCTGGATCAGTTTCTGTCTTGTAGGCCAGCCTTTGGGCGCATTGCTGTACTTCTTTGCGTGGCAGGCAAAGTACGGCAGCGTCAGCAAGATTCAGACCTAGCCGGAGGTTTATACTAGCGCTGTGAATAGGCTTCAGATACACCTCTAGATATATTCGGCAATGTTGGCCATATATATAATCTTTGCTAAATGCGTCGAAATGCGGCTCAATGTATCTCGCTCTTAGGAGGTTTTCCGGCCTTAAAAATTAGATCACTTGAATGCTTATGCTGGCTGTTTTAATGGTTGCCATCCAATCTATCACTATAGAAAAAATAACAGCATGGCGCGGCTGGGAAGGGGCTCCTATCTCACTCTGCACGTCCAATAGGATGTGTGATCGCTGGCGCAATTTGGAGATAAGGCTGCGTAGAGTACCTAATCAAAACGCCCAGGTTATAACGTGACGTTGGGTAATGTGACACTACAAAAGGTCGTCACCCGCATTCCCTTGCTTCTCATTCCTTGAAAAATCTGTTCGAGGCCAGCACGTCTGCAACGACGTTGCTATATCTGCTCGACTGCGCTTATGGAAATGCAATGCGGGGTTATGACGAAAATGACCAGCCCTGGAGAGCGATCGGGGCTGCCACCACTTTTCTCACACGTTGTGCTGCTGATCTTTCTTCCCAAGATATACCATGTGTACTCCCTATATGGTCCCATTGGCAGGGCAGAATTGTTCGGATCCAAGGCTGTCCCGACTCCGGACTAAGAGAGCGGGTGACACGGCCCCGTTCGGATAGTTTGATAGCTCCGACGTGTTTGGGACATGTCCCGACCTCTGACTGCACGAGAATTGGCCTATGCAAGAATTACATAAGTAGGCAGAGCCTGCTGGTTGTTCTGACTTGAATTACTGTGCTTCACGTTTTTCATCTCCTACGAATTGTTGGTCGTTGTCTACACATAATCCTCGGAGATCCCCTTGGAAGCTTAAAGAAGCTAGACAGCTTGCATCACCGAGTCTTCCGCCGGTCCCCTCTGGTTCACACACAGATCACCCCCTGAAACAGTGCTTTAGCCGGGAGCTTTTCGGTTTCAAGAGACCTCGCAAAATGGCCACTACTATCACCGTCCCTGAGAACTACGGGTGAGTTCTGGCTGGATAAAACAGGAGGCCGCCGTATACTCCTTCGAGCTCGGTTACCGGGGCCTGAATAATGTAATAACGCTCGCATCGTCCGACAGTGCCGTTATCGCTGTCGCCCTTGGGGCGATCCCTGTCCTTGGCTTCGTCCACGGCAGCATCACCACTGGCCTTCGCAAGGACGCCAAGGTTCCTTACCCTCACAGCTATGCGACGGTAGAACAGTGCAAGTCGAACGTGAGTATACTCCTTTCAGCCATTTCAGTGGCAGTGTCTCCTACGAGACGGTTTCCCAATTGAGGTGTCTCGTGCACTGCCCTGCGTATGCTGTTCGAACAGCTACTAACGGAATTGATTCCTTCGCACTGTGCAGCCCAAGGCCGAGCAGTTCAACTGCGCTCAGCGCGCCCATGCCAACTTCCTCGAGAACGCACCCCAGACGATGCTCTTCACCCTCATCGCCGGTCTGAAGTACCCGACCGCCGCGACGGTCGTTGGCGCAGCGTGGCTGATCTCGAGGATCCTGTTCCTGTACGGATACGTGTACTCGGGCAAGCCTCAGGGGAAGGGGAGGATGATTGGGGCGACGTTCTGGCTCTGCCAGGGAGCGCTGTGGGGGATGAGCGTCTTTGGTGTCGGGCTGGATTTGCTGAAGTCGAAGGCCCTGGGCTTTTAAAGTCTAAATGAAACGACATTCTAGACGCAATTCTGAAAAAATCAATTCATGACAGATAACACAACTGTACTCTTACTATAGTGACCAGTAGTGCGGTTTGCCTTTGTGCCTAAGCGGCAGACTACTCCTGCTGGCGGGGTTCTTCGCATTGACTGAAGATCAATCCACCTCGCGAACGCTTTCGTATCCAAGGATTAGGGTATAATATAATAGTAGTGCTCCTAGGATAGAACCTCATGAATCCATAGGAGCCTCTACTATGATGTATTCAGTTCTGGACCACCGGATCTCGCCCTCCCCGCCGGGAGCTACCGTCCAATCTCGGTGGGGCAACATCCCGCATTCATGGGTTCTCGGATTTTTCGACCGGACACTCGAGGAGTTCTTACTACAACTTGGCAACCTTCAATTGCCGCGGGGAGGAGCACTGACAGCGTTCAATCTCATTCTCACAGAGTGCAACAGCTGCCAGTGTGTTCCTGGAGCGGCAATTCTCAATCTCTCCCTACCCCCGTGGTTGCCCCTCCGTCACGGCGACCATGTCTTCTTCGTCGCGGTTGACCTACGGCGCTCGCGCGCAAAAGCATCCGAACAAACTCGTGAAGAGGCTGTTCGAGATTGCCGAAGCGAAGAAGACCAATGTGACCGTCTCTGCCGACGTCACGACGACCAAAGAGCTTCTGGACCTGGCTGACCGTATGTGAAGCCGCGCTTCATTCAATAGTTGAGCTCAACCTGACCGGAGTCTTCCTGCACAGGCCTGGGCCCTCACATCGCCGTGATCAAGACGCACATCGACATCCTCTCCGACTTCAGCGACGCGACCATCACCGGCCTGAAGGAACTCGCCGCGAAGCACAACTTCCTCATCTTCGAGGACCGCAAGTTCATCGACATCGGCAACACCGTGCAGAAGCAGTATCACGGCGGCGCGCTGCGCATCTCGGAATGGGCGCACATCGTCAACTGCTCCATCCTCCCGGGGGAGGGGATCGTCGAGGCCCTCGCGCAGACCGCGTCGGCGCCCGACTTCCCCTACGGGCCCGACAGGGGCCTGCTCATCCTCGCGGAGATGACGTCCAAAGGGTCCCTCGCAACGGGCGAGTACACAAGCCGCTCCGTCGACTACGCGCGGAAGTACCGGGACTTTGTCGTGGGGTTCGTGTCGACGCGGGCGCTGACGGACGTGCGCTCGGAGAACTCGTCCCCGGCCGAGGACGAGGATTTCGTTGTGTTCACGACCGGCGTGAACCTCTCGTCCAAGGGGGACAAGCTGGGCCAGCAGTACCAGACGCCGCAGTCGGCGATCGCGCGGGGGGCGGACTTCATCATCGCCGGGCGCGGGATCTACGCCGCGCCCGATCCCGTCGAGGCTGTGAAGCGGTACCAGCAGGAGGCGTGGGAGGCGTATCTGGCTAGGGTGGGGGAGAAGTCGGAATAAATATATAGATACCTAATTTGACTTCATTTGACGTTTGTAGCGCATGATGAACGCGGGTCATGACAGCTGGACCATCATCGCCGATAGCGGTACTGGACGCCTGCTAGTCGATCGTAATTCTACTCTATCTAAGCGGACTTCTCGGGAACAAATTACAGAAAAAAAATCTAAGGTATAGATCCAATAAGATCTACAGCTGTCAGCAGTCATCTACTAGATTTTAACATTGGCTTATTATCAGTATTCTGCTGGTAATTTGGCTTGTCGGCACAAAATGAATTTTTTTTCTTTTTTTTCTGCATGTGTAGAAACAAAATGAGTGAAGGGAGATAGGGAGTTGTGGTGGTTGTGATTCCATAATACACACATCCGCCAATTCTCCTAGGAGTATACAGAGGACGCATGTGAGCTAATTGTAGGAGAGCATCACCCAGGCACCGCACACCACACCACTCCAACCCCCAGAGCACCAACAGCGAAATTCGTGATGTTGTCATGGGCAACAGAAGACCAGCAGCCTAGACTCTTTCCGGCAGTCATATCATGTTGTGGCTCTGACAACTGTGATGTTCAAGATAAAATCAATCTTTAAATGTCCCTTACCATAGAAATTTATTTGACATGGTACATGGGCCCTGTGCATGTCTCCTCATAACCCAGGATTCCAACTCTGAGGGGCCCAACCGAGATTCGTGATGTTGCCAGGGGCGACAGGACAGGAAATCATCAGGCTAGGCTGTTTTGACAGTCTTGTTGGGAACAGAGATGACTGAAGATGTGAATATTGGTATGTACCCTGTCATAGCAATTTGGTAGGTGTGTGACATGGGCACTGTGCATGCTTCCTCACATCCCAAGCCCCAGGGGGCCAACAGTCAGATTCGTGATGTTGCCAGGGGCGACAGGAATTGGGTTAGGCTGCTTCTGGGAGTCACATTGTGGGCAGGCAAAGCTCATATTTTGTTCCACACTCTACCAAATATATGTACATACGTTTCTAGTAATGGATGTGCCGATTAAAGTCATCATCGGAGCTACTCTCATACCACATCCAGGCGCCGAAAAGGAGCACTATTCGATTTTCACATGGAAATTTGAAGTTTGCTCCTTCGAAGATAAGATTAATTCTTGGAAAAATTCGTCATGACATCCGTAGGTTGGATGCAAACTGTAGTGGTTATCTATCTTGCCAAGAACCTCCACTTCAAAGACAAGGTGCTTATCAGTGATAAGCACCTTAAAGGAGTGGCTTGTGCGAACTCACAGCGCAGCACAAATAGTCATGCCCTCGAGTCATTCATCTGATACATGTTATTTGGCGATAGGCCATCACTGTTAGTTGCCGAAGACTCATTATCATTCTATCTAGCCGCTCAGCCCCCTTTGTTATCAAAAGTGGAGCGTCGGGTCCGGCCGCCAGTACATCTGGGGTTTCTTGTTCCGCACCACGCTGTTGCATACATGTGCGGAATTGTATGACCTGGCCATATGCAGGACAGAGCACACGGACTCTGCCGAATCCGGGGCTTGCAGACTTGATAGGGAAGACGTTCCATAACAGCACCGCGGATTTCTGTTAAATTCGCCTCTCCTTAGGCAGCGCATGCGATTAGAGCAAGAAAGCCGTTTTGGGATATTGGCATTGACGCTTTCCGCGAAGCCGCATTACCTGGCTAAGCCGCTCGGGAAGTTGACAATGCTCACTAGTTCCTAGCTTCTCACAAGCGGAGAAGTTGACATCCCGCATCTCCCACCAGCGGCTTGTGGGACTAACACCTCGTGGTCCGCTCACGTTTGACAGGGTTGGAGACATGACGATCACCGGCATCTCCATGGCAGATCGGGCGTCTACCTGCCTAATCCGTGCTGGGGGAAAGAGATACCCCTCCTCCGCACCCGTATCCCGGTCATCTCGACGATCGCTGTCTCATCGAAGTCGAACGACAATGACAGATCTTGCAGAGCAAAGTGACAAAGATCGATGATGCAATCGCTCTCGTTACAGCCTCCTGGGAGACAGGAGGGCCGCCAGATAAGAAGACTAGGAGGTTGACTATCTCTGCACAAGTACGTCGCACAGGACTGCCAATCCCAGCTACGGGGTTTTATCGCGGAGATTGCCCCTCAAGATCGGCCCATGATAAGGTGGCACAGATCGCTCTAGATAACAGACCCGAGGCTTAGAAAAGGTCCGCATGCGACCTGAAGAAGTCTGAGCCATGCTCAGAGCTGGTGGGATGTCCAGGTTATCCTCACGTCGTCACAGCGCATTGCTGTCGCCTATCCCACCACATCTGCTCATCAGACTGTCTCCGACTTTTCCTATCGTTGCTCTTGATTCTTCTTACTAGTGATGAGACCAGACGACAGAGTGAGCAGAAACTGAAAACAGGAGCTTGAACATGGCGACAGTCGACGAAAAGGCTCCCACGCCCCCCACACAAGATGTGGAAAAGGACAGCTTACCACGCAAGCATGCGGATCCCAAGATCGTCGAGCATTCTCATGATGCGGACGAAGCGATGAAAGCTTTTGCAGGGATCGATGCAGACGCGATCACGATAGATGAGGAGACGAACAAGAGGTTATTGAAGATCATCGACTGGCACATGATGCCGTTGATGTGCGTCGTATATGGAATGAATTATCTAGACAGTACGAATGCACGCATCGCAACCACCAGGGTTTTTGACCCATTCTGACGGATTGCAAATCTAGAGACCACCTTGTCGTACGCGAGCATCATGGGACTGAAGCCTGACATCGGTCTCAAGGGAAACGATTACCAGTGGCTCGGGAGCATGTTCTACTTCGGTAAGCCGAGAATAGTCGAGCTTTCCATAAAGCCTTGGAGTTGACAGAGACGCAGGCTATCTGGCATGGGAGTATCCTACTGGCTACCTTCTCCAGCACATGCCACTCGGGAGATATTCTGCCTTCTGCATCATTGTATGGGGAACCATTCTCGCCTGCTTTGCGGCAGTCCACAATTTCCCCGGTGCAGTCGCTATTCGCTTTTTCCTTGGCATGTTCGAGGCTGCCGTGACGCCTGGTTTTGCTCTCCTTACCTCCCAGGTTAGTTGCCCCATTGATCGTGCATTGTCCACAACTCTTACTTCTGAGCTAATCGCGAACGACGCAGTGGTACACGAAGCGAGAGCAGGGAAGTCGCGTCGGCATTTGGTTCAGTTTCAACGGTTGGGGTCAGATCTTCGGAGGATTTGTTGCGTACGGTATCGCAGTTGGGACGCGGAAACACGGCGCCGCGATCGAGCCCTGGAAGATTATCTTCCTCGTTACCGGTTTGCTGACCGTTGCCCTCGGGGTATATTTCTATTATCTGATCCCGGACAACCAGCTGAATGCGCGTTGGCTCAAGGAAGAAGATCGGGTCCTCGCCGTTGCGCGGGTCCGTGTCAACCAGCAGGGAATCGGAAACAAGCACTTCAAGATGTACCAGCTGAAGGAGGCCTTGACGGATCCAATGACGTGGGCATTCTTTTTCTATGCTCTGCTCGCAGATATTCCCAACGGCGGCATCACCAACTTTTTCAGTCAAATGGTAACCCGTTCCCTTCCTCATTTATTAGACTTTCTACTGACCTAATTGTTGTAGATCGTCAGCTTCGGCTACACTGAAGAGCAGAGCCTGCTGTACGGCACCCCCGGCGGTGCGGTGGAGATCATCGCGCTCGTCTTGAACGGCTACCTCGGAGACCGCTTCGGGCAGCGAATTCTCTTCAGCTCTGGCGGCTTGCTCTCCGCGATGGTTGGGATGATCCTCATCGTCGCCCTGCCCCTGTCCAACAACGTCGGCCGCCTGATCGGATTCTACTTGACGAACGCAAGCCCTTGCCCCTTCGTGGCGCTCCTTTCTCTGATCTCATCCAATGTGGCGGGCTACACGAAGAAGACGACTGTTGCAGCGCTCTACTTGATCGGGTATTGCGCTGGTAACATCATTGGTATGCTTCTAGAGAGCACTTCGCGTGCTGCGATACTGCAGACATTTTACTAATATTGAAAACAGGCCCGCAAATTTTCCGTCCTAAGGATGCACCGCGGTACGTTCCTGCTGAGATCACCATTATTGTCTGCTGGGGAGTGTGTCTGCTGGACATGTACTTCATCTGGTGGTGGTACCGTCGGCAGAACGCGAAGAAGGCCAGAATAAGGGCGGAGCCGGGGTACACGAAACTGGAGAACCAGGAGTATGTCAGCCTGCAAATCTAGGTTGAATACTGAACACCTTGAAACGCTGACTCTGAATAGGTGGCTCGACCTGACCGATATGGAGAATCACGAGTTTGTTTATACGCTATAGACGTATGACTTTCGATGCTACAGTAGTAGGTATGGAAGTGAGTGGAGAAGTTGACTGGGGCCGGCCCGAGGGAAGTAACCTGGCAGTTATCTTTTCATCAGCGATTGAACCGTCTCCACTATTGATAGCAGGGTCTTTGATGACTAACGATGAATGGCATTGTTAAGATAAATATAATTAAGTGCACGCCTTGGTAGAATTCTAGCTTACTCTGTCAACTGACATCCTCCAGCAGAGGATCGGAGATTGTCAATCAAAACCCCCCAGATTTTGTTATATTTTGAAGCCCTGATTCATTATTCATAGTTGTGGTTGCATAGTACTGTACAGCGTTGGATTGGATCAATTACAGAAAGTGAAGTAAATTTTTTTATCTTTTTTTCAATGGATTGGTTCATTCACGTTCCTAGTATTCCAACATACAGGCACTCTGAAGGAAAAACAAGGGACGGACAGAGAGCAGGGTGGACTCAGCGGTGACCATTCATTCCTTCCTAATAAGGTACGCCCCAACGAGGACAGGGCAACCACCTGACGACGCAGAGGTAAGAAATCCGGGCGCCTAACAGTACCTACCTTCTAGTCCATCTAGTCCTATCTACAGACGGTGTAAGCCTTGACCTCAATGGATTAGTATACTACGACTTTGTCTTCTTTAATACCCTATTGAGCGTAGAAGAGTAGCGATTCCTCCACTTCAAAGAATCAAAACACCGCGTCGCGCAGAGGGTGAAAAAATAATGAACCCAAAAAGATAAGACAAAACAAAAGCTACTCCATCTCCACTTGTTCCATAGAATGTTCTATCCATCTTGCAGCTTGAGACCGAGAAGCAAGAGAGACATAATGGAAAAAAAATCCATTAGAGGAAAGACGTTGTAGGAGCAGCATGAGGTCAAGAAAGCAAGCAAGAAATCTAGCTGTTTATGTCTTATTATCCAGCTTGCTTTACTACATGTACTCTATTACTACTACTACCCATACAGGACGAGGATCTGTAATGATTGATTGATTGATTGAGAGATTGAGTGATACTTGGAGAAATTTTGCAATAACCTTAGTTTTTACACTCTACTGCACTACTGCAGATACATTGAAGCAGTTTTTAATTTTTTTTCCTGGTTCCGGCACAAATTCAAGAAGAAAGAAATCCAGTACAATAGTAGTCCAGTCGAGAAGGAAGATTCAGCAACAATCAAGATGAAAGTGCTCCATACAGCGAACACTCTATGCTCTTTGTATCTGCCCTGGATGTCATCACTTTTTTTTTCCCTTCTCTTCTCCCCCTGAGGGCCTGAGAAAGAAAGAGCACAGATTCAGGGGCATGCATGAAGCACGGACAGGACAGGCAGACCAGACTATGTACAGTACAGTATCCACTCTATACTCCATAGTTTCGCTTCAGTTCCAGTCTGTCGGGAATCGCTGCTCAGCTACGGGGTACTTTGAGTTACTAGTACCTGGCTAGACTAGATCAAGGAGGTACAGAGTAAGAAGCACAGAGTCGTCAACTGTCAACAAGATAATCGAGGATTTCGAGTTTTTTTAAACAGTAAATCAGGATTTGGTCAGTTTAATAGGTGCTGGATCTCAGATTGCGCGCTTAAGGTACGGGCCTACCTACCCTCCTATCTCGGAAGGTATTCCTCGGCCGGTACTTGAGTATTTATCTCATCCGCTTGTCGATGCTCTTCAACAATAAAAAAACAAAAACTAGCAACGCCCGATCCGACAACTTCCTCTTGCTCCCTAGGCTTGCACTCCATACAGTGCATTAAGGAGCAGTAAGGCTCCTTCCCACCCCTATCTCACTCAGCCAGATCTTAAAGGACATTATTATTATTATGTGAACGTGCACATTGACTATTTGCTCTATATATGTGGGGTCCTATTATTTTTCTTTTTTTACCTTCCAAGACATTCTAGAAACCGCCTAATTTCTAGAAGCCTTCTAGAGAGTCCTGTACTCCTGGGGAGAGTGAGAGTCAGCAAGGGGGAGGGCACGGACAGTGGACACGGGCGCTGATCTTGGAAGAATCGAGTATATGTAGGGGATAGCCGGCCTCACTTTGCGGCACAGTGCCGGACCGGACCGTCGGATCGGTTTATCAGGAGAAGGAAGGAAATCTGAGCTCGACAGGAGATATCTGTACTGTACGGAGTACTCCCTACAGAGTACAGTGCATGAGGTATCCCGTGAGGTTGACTGCTCGGGTTGGAAAAGGTTCGTCCCGATGACATCGCACGACATGCATCACGAAGACTGAAGAGTGTAAAGATCAACGGGCACGCGGATCCAGAAGGTCTCGATCTGAGAAACGGCGAGGATCGATCGCAGTTTCAAATCTCAATAATTCCTGCTGAGTCTCGACGACGCAAGGTTTTCCAGAACTCGGGTTAATAATTCTAGGGTCCGTCGCTTATCTAGTCCCGTTAGGACGGAGTAGTAGGGGTCCCATCGGGTGAAGCTGTTCAAGGCTCCTCACCGATATTTCCAAGATCGCCGGCCCGTTGGGCTTTCACTGTCGATCGCACAGCGCTCTTGCCCTGGATCGACCCCAGACACAGCAATAAAAGTCAAACCGGCCGTCGACAGGCGTGAGATCGTGGACAGGGAACATCTCATCCGCGTGGACGCTATTCTAGCGCTCTCCTGAGACCTGTCCCGATGTGGCATGGGAGGAGCTCGTCATGACTCAGGGTTCTCGGAAACAGTACGTAGTAGCAACACCAGGATTGCGTGTTGGGTGTGCCGGGGGATGTCTAGATCGCCCAACAATTCTTCAGATCCTCCCTCGGGCGTTCTACCGCTAGTCGTGGGGTTTTAGAAGAACCCGATGAGCTCCTGATTGGGTACGGATGGCCTCCGGGGAGAACTTGAGGGATCCCGGCCAGGCGCCGCGTGCCGGCGGGCGCCCCGCTAGCGGCCCCGCAGCCGCGTCACGGGCGCTTCGGGACGAGTCGCCGGTCTTCTCCATCGGGGCTGACACCGCCACGCGGCGGCGAGGGTGTGGCTGGTGAGTGTGTCGCAAGACGCAAGGGAACAGGGCTGCTGGGACGCTCAGCTGGATCGAGCGCCCGGTGGGACTGCGAGAGCAGGACGAACACCAGGTCATGGCGACAAACCTGCCCAGACTCTAGAGATGCAAAGAAGAAAAAAGGCGGGCATGGCAGACACCGGTGTCGGGGCACGTCCGGACACCCAAGCACGACAGGCGGTGTGCGTGCCGGCGAGGTGCCGAAGAACAGCGTCTCCAGACTCTGGCTGCTAACCGCTGGCCCTTGCGGATGGACTCTGCCAGGCCATCCAGTCACGGTTGGCTGATTCCTTCCGGTCTTCTCTCCGCGGGCCTGTTGACGCTGGACATATGACGATCGAGGACGACGATCCCGCAGACCAAGAACAACGGCTGGGACCGAGACACAAATCACAGCGCTTCAGCCGCCCACGACCCGCCAGGCCGGTCTCCAGGATCGCGGGTGCAGGCCCGCCCTGTCAGAGACGCCTGAGGCCTGCTGCCATCGGCTGGCGAAGAGGGCAGTTGACGTGCCCGGCGTCGAGGATCGAAACGCCCGTGCTTCTGCTAGCAGGTAGAAGCGGTGGTCCTGGCATCGGACCGGCAGAGGATCCTCGACCAGAAACCGCGCTCCTTGCATGGCGCCGGCGGCAACGTGTCTGGACCCTAGGCTTGGAGCAACGGTGATGGATGGACTGGAGACGGAGACGACGCGGGGCGCCCTGACTAACGCTGGCGATCAAGCATGGCTTTGCGGCCTGCGCTCTCAGGCAGCTCGGTATATAGCCCGTGTCTCCCTGGAGCAGGCCTTTTCCTTGCCATCTGCGAGGAGGTCGAGTTTGCCGTCACCAGGCACCATCACGTCTGCCTCTGTTGGCTCGCCACCTGCAGGCGTGAAACAAACACCGCCATTCCATTCCTGTGACCTGTCGAGGCGTTGATCGTCTCCTCCCGCGAGAAAAATTCGGACGACCTCTTCCCCACGTACGTGCTGGTCCCGCGGTCAACCTTATTTCTTGCACCCCGTTCCGCAGCGGCCTCTGACTCTTTATCAACAGTTCTTCCTTTCCATCTTTCCTGTTGACCGAGCCCTTCCCCTGGCGGGTGTCTACCGATTGCGGCGGGCGGCGTGGAGACCGTGGGCCCTGGCGACGTGATCCGCTCCACTAGCGCAGCCCTAATCTTATCGGGACCCTCCTTGTGAGGCTGAGCAGCTGCTGTATACACCGCACTGCCCCGTGCGGTGACAAACGCAGACAAAACCAGCGCATTATCCGGTCATTGAGAATAGGGTTCTGACGGATCGCGCTGCTCGCATTTTGTCAGACTGCCGGGAACAGCCAGGATCTGGGAACAAAAAGAAACGCGTGGCCCTCTCCGTCCAGCTCCGACTGGTCATCCCGGTCAACAAGAACTGATACAACCCTGTGTCTGCTCTTTAACTGGCACATTCAGCAGATCTGGGCATGCGCTTCAGACCAGGATACAGAGGACTGTGATTCCGCTGGCTCCTGCGTCGGACCCTCCCCCGCCTGAGCCAGGCGCGACCCGCGCAGCATGACAGGGACCTTCACATGCAACCCGTGTTTGGACAGCGTCACCTGCAGCATCCAGCATAGGAAGCAAACCGCCCTCTCCTGCTCCTCCATCTATATGCAGACATCCCCATACTCCGATATCGTCTCCAAACCGGGAAGCACAGTGGTCGCAACCTCAGATGGAACATCCACACCCACCACTCCTTGCTTCAGCCTGGTCTCGGATACAAAGGCGATCTGCACCTCCGTCGAAGTGTCTGACATGGCCATGCAAGACGGTATCTCGCCAGGCATGTCGGAGAACGTCCCTGGCAGCCCGTCATCGGTCGTCACGGCCAACAACCAAGATGACCATCAGCAGCTACCTGACCTGACGCACGAATCCTCGCCTTCGGTGAAGGCAAGACAGACGGCATCCAGCCACGGCGAAACCCATCGACCGTCGAAGCGCAAGAGTACGAGATCGCGCGCGTCCTCGACTTCGCGGCGGGGCCCCCGTTCGGCATCTCGGAGCACAGCTGGACGCTCTGATACTGCCAGCCGCCGCAGCTCTCTGCATCTCCAGTCGCCGTCGAATCCACGTAGAACGAGCAACGGCGTCATGTCACGGGAGAGGCGTGAGGAGTTGTTGTCACTGCATCGTGATTGCTGTCGACTTTTCCAGGAAAGTGGATTCGCTCTGGGCGACCCGCAGCTGCGCGGGATAAGTGAGACAACCTCCCTGCGTGACTTTCGAGTCAGACCGGCGGATGATACGCGCCCGCCCCGCTTCTCTTCTGACAATTTCATGCACACGAGCCGGATATCGACGTCTCGCGCAGCAAGGATGAACATGCAACCTGTATCAGAACCCTCTACGCCAATCCTGCCTCAGTTCCCTGTGTCCGCAAACTTCCCTCCCTACTCCCCGAGCGTTGCGTCAGACCGGGCTGTAGATCGCGACGGCTCAGATACCGGCTCCGTCTGCGGCAACGAGGCCCATGGGGCTAGCAATGCCCTGTCAGATGTTGAGCCACCCTACCAGCCGGTGACGGTGATCGACTGGACCTCCCCCTCAACCAGGAGGCGTGAGTATGAGAAGATTGACCGCTCGAGTCGCGGCATACGGGGACTTTGGCGACGGTTTGCGCCAAAATGGTGCCAGCCCGGGCAGGGAAGGGTGCCCTTTTTCGAGGAAGGGAAAGGCGGCAAGGGTAACTACGAAGGCAGCGTCAGGAGATTCAGGATGGATCTGCCGGACGAAGAGGAAGACGAACACGACAGACGACGCGTCGACCTGGGTGGTGACGGAAACAAAGATTTTGCGATTTCCGGCAGCCGGTTGAGGAACGCCAGCAGCAAGCTGAGCGGCTCTACCTATGATCGAGGAAGAACCAAATGGCGCTGCCTGAAGCTCAAGAGACGTTCGAGATCGACGTGGTGAGCTGGCTGACGTGCCTTGGTCACGGTTGGAGCACGACACTGCTCTTTAATCTTTCTTTTCCGCTTTGCTACGTATTTGCCTACGTGCCATGCTTCGGGGTTTTCGAAGGGCCGCAAGCGGCCTTCTGTTGGCATGACGCACTGATCATTACGACGCACAGTGACGAGACGACACGGGCCAGAACAGGATCTTTCCGTCCCTAATTTCTTTCCTTTTCTTGTGTTTGCGTTTCAAAGAAAATACCTATTATTAATCACGACTGCAGCATGGGCGGGAGGCAGCATGTGCATTTGTACAGCATAGAGGCGGAGCCTATGATACCACTGATACCACTTCCTTCTTGTGTGGTTTGAGGGAGGTATTGTGAGATGTTGAGATACCCATCCATTCATGTCGAGTATACATCCATTAACAAAAAATCTTAATTTGAAAGAATTAATAATTCCTGTGTCGATCTCTAGTTTAATTATTTTGAGCCTGAATATGTAGAAATGTCAGGTAAGACTCTTTAGTTTCTCCAATAAGACTTCCACCTCAGTATTGATAGGAAAACTTTTGTAGCACAGCACCGCTGTGACTATGACTGCTCAACCAAAACGCCATGGTAACAATGCAAAGAGATATCCACCTATATCCCTCATCCCGTGACAATCTTGCCTCGACGTGGGTATAGTAAGTACAGTGCCTATAAAAGAAAAAGAAAAAGAAAACAAAACCCTCGAAGACCATCCGGATTCTGCTGCGTCCACAACACACACACACAGAACCCAAGCCCATCGCCTCCGTTTTGTTTTTTGTGTTTCTCTTTTGATCGATTTGACCCTCGCACCGCACCACACCACACCACACCAACCATGATGGGCTCCATGGGAGTCCGGCGGATGATCTGAAATCTGCAGAGATCCGGTAGGGAGGGAGGGAGGGTCACCTCACGCCTGCATCAGATCAAAATCATCCAGCTTGTCGCGGTACTGCATGATGGTGCGCTTGATCTTGCTCGAGTCGACCCACGTCACAAAGTCCTCCATGTTGCGCGTCACCAGGTACGCCGGGTCCGTGACCACCTCCGTGCCGACGCGCACGTGGCCCTGCTCGATGAATGTGACGGCCTAGACATGACCCCCATCAGTATACCTGCTTGGCATTCTTTGCCGAAGGCGAAAAAACGGCGGAAAACAAGAATCAAAAGGGAAGAGAAGGGAGGGGGAGGGACATACAGCCTTAACAGTCTCCACCATCCCATTCCGCACCATCACCACCGCCAGCCGTCGCCGGCAGAACGCGCTGACAGTCACCTCCCTCTCGACCCTCGACAGACCCGCGCCCTGCTCCCGGCTCTGCTTCAGGATGCCCATGCTCCACAGTTTCTCGAGCACCTCGCTCTCGATCTTCTTCCGGATCGGGTCCGAATCCGGGTCCAGCTCGGACAGCCTGTGCGCCAGCTGCCGCAGGGAGCCGCACAGCGTGTTGTACTTCTTGTAGTCGAGCGGGTCCTGGAGGTAGTATCTAGCGCGGATGACCTGCTCGCGGTGGTTGGCGTCGGATTTGTAGGTCGCGAGGTCGACTTTGCGGAGGAGTCTGCGATGCGTTCGCGTTAGCTTCAATTGTCATTTCTTTGGAGGGGAGGATGGGGGTGCGGAATCAAGGGATAAGGTGATCGGGATTGATTGAGCGGGAGTGAGGTAAGGTGACGGTGGCTTACTTTTTCTCGTGGTACTTGAGTTTGCGGACCATCTTTGCGACGAGCTTTGTGAAGTTCTTTCTCTCCCTCCTTTTCTAATGTGGTTATTGGAACAAATGCCGCAGCCGGACTGCTGCGGCGCGGGCAGATTACCCGGAATTCCAAGAAGAAAAAAAGGTCTCCTGAGACACAAGACCGCGATGCGCTTTGAAAAAATGATGTTATGTTGGTTGTTGCTATCGCGACGATAAATCGAAAATTTCGGATGGAGACAGTTATCTCAGGGCGGTGAGCGTAGTTTCTGCCGGTTTTACGAGGTGCCCGCCTGCTCGCCTGCCCGCCTTGGCGCCAAGAAAGGCGCACATCCATCCCGCCCTGCGGACTGCGGAGTTGCATCATCGTCCATCCAGTCCATCGAGGGAGGAGTCGTGGTTTTCTTTGACCTTTCATCCTTCATTACAGATTTTCGGGTTGCAGTTGTCATTGTTGAAGTATATAATTTTCGATGCATTCTTGTTTATGGCTTATGGATCTAGAGAGCTGCAAAGGTTGCAGGTCTACTGTTGAGACGGCGTCAATATTGCTATCTATTGGACAGCCAATTCTTGCATTACGTCTCATTGTGCTCTTCTACTGGCTCTCTATCTATGTTCTAGCACAGCCTCTGAAATCCGGGCGAATGGAGATACAGGTCAAGGCGTCTCCGCAACCCTGTACACCAGCTTCGCCTTGGACACCTTGCCCTCCCGCATCAGCTGCAGCCCGTCCAGCACCCCCTTCAACCCGTCCTTTCCCACCTGCGCCGGGTGCGGCTTGACCTTGCCCTCCGCCAGCAGCTGCGCCGCCAGCGCCAGGAACTCCGCTGTGTACCGGAAATCCTCCTGCGTGCCCTGGCGCAGCGTCCCGTCCCGCAGGACCGGCTCGCCGAAGAGGAGGTACGCCAAGGTCGAGCGCGACTCGACGTCCTTGCGCGGCGACTCCTGCGGCAGGATGGCGTAGTACTTGCCCCCCGGGGCAGAGGAGAGGGCCTCGGCGCAGATCACGGCGCTGCTGGGCAGGCTGACGGTGTCCCAGACCAGCTTGAGGCTGTCGTTGGTGTACTCTCGGATCTTGCGGCCGCATTCCGGGTCGTGGTAGTCGAAAGCGGCGACGGCACCTCGCTCCTTGACGAAGTCGAAGTTGCTGAGGGAGCAGACGGTGATGGGGGTGTATCCAGATCTAACGTCAGGCGTCAGCTCATGTCCATGTATGCGATGTTCGGCTGCGCGTTCTTACAGTTTCGCAAACTGGATTGCCAGAGACCCAGTCGCGGTGCTTCCTCCGTAGATCAGGATAGGGACTGTCTCCTGGATAGGTGCCTCCGGGCGCGCAAGCCCCAACGCCATGTACATGCCCTGGCAGACCGTCATCAGGCCAAGCCCCAGAGTCGCCGCCTCCTCGAAGCTGAGATTGTCCGGGATCTTATTCACCAGGTCCCCCTTCACGACGATGTACTCCGCAAAGGCCCCATCCTCCGTCTGGTACGCATTGTTGCCCTGGGCAGCCCCAAAGACCCTGTCGCCCTTCTTCAGATCCTTGGTGACGCCGTTCCCGACTTCCTCGACGATGCCGGCGTAGTCGCACCCGACGAGGGCGCCCTTGGCCGAGCGGAAATCGATGGATTTCCAGTCGGTCGGGTTCAGCGCGACGGCCACGGTCTTGACGAGGATGAAGCCGTCGCGGAGTTTGGGGATGGGGCGGTCTGGGACGACCGTGGCGGCGCCTGGGCCGGTCATGACGATGGCTTTTTGGGTTGACATCTTTGTTGCTTGGCCTTGGGCGGGATGTTTGAAAATATAGGCTCTTGACTGCTGGTAGGTTCTGTTTTTGGTGTGCTCTTTGGCTAGGGTTTTGAGTCGATATTTCTGTACCTGTTTCTTTCGGTTAGAGCCAATTAGATATTAGATTTCATCAGGATCTGTAGGAATTACCTGGAAGAACCCATATAAGATAAGGACCTCAGTTGCACACCTACAAAGATTAGCACTTTCTCCGCCTTTTCACTGCCCTTCAGGATTTAAATGGACGTTGACCTTTGCAGCGGAAAGGTTAAGTATGCAACATGCAATGGATTACCAAGCATCCACGCGAAGCTTACGAAGCGGGGCACGATGATCGACCCCTCACCGGACGCTAGAGACTAGAGTTGAGCATCTCGACGTTCTGTCAGAAAGACTTCGCATTTAGTCTTCGCATTGGCGATTCGGTTTTGATCCGCAGATGCGTCGCGGACCAGACCTCCTCCTTGTCTCCTTAACAACCATGCACCGTAAACTTGAATGTTCCTCTTGCAGACACAGGCTGCCTTGAACACCGGTCAAGGAGAAAGAAAAGGAGACAGCAGCTGCTGTTTTATTCTGCATCGCGATCGTATTTCTGGGGCCGAAGCTGATAGGTTGACGGGGACTCTGTACACAGTCAGCAAGAGAGCTCCCCCCATTTGTGACGGCACAGTACATACCTGATCATCAGAACTTCTGAAGGAATCCTAGCGGGTGAGAACTCTCGACGGCTTCTGAGTGTCCATTGACGATGGAGGGATGGGGAATGGATCGTGTTGGAGCCAACATGGCTCCGAACTAGGAGCGAGTTCAATAACCTGGCCACTTTGGGAAATCACGTGGAATGATGAGAACGGCATCGACCTGCTCACAGTATCTTCCTGCTAGTACGTGCCTGAAGTCTTATTCATCTGAATGCTGACTTGTCGACTCTGGGAAGGCCTGTACTTGTCATCTTCCTTTAGGGATTATGACCATAAAGACTTGGAAGGAGCATAGAGGGAAGGAGCATAGAGGTCAATTCAATCAGATGTCTATGAATTATGCTGCTGATATCATGCAGAATACCCGGACACGCTTCACCTGCCAAATGAGCACTATTTCAAGCAAAGGGACCCGAAATTCTACGCAATTGATTGCAGGTCAATTGACAGATGACTATCCCGATATCATCATTATGGCATCCGAATGTCACGCACATAGAAAAACTACTCCATCAAGGCCAGGGTCGATAGGATCCTATGGATAAAGGTGCCAGGCTTTCATCAAGTAGACACCACAACCGGCGGAACGGGCACAATTGGCTGTCTGCCGCCGTCATTACCTCCGCTCGGCTGATTGCCGCTCGCAATATCGCACAGAGTCTTCTTGACCGCGGGACCGTCCATACCGACCTTGTTCGCCTGCGCCACGTTGAACATGTCGCAGAGAGCCGTGTCGCTGTCTGGTCGTCGCATGCACCCGGAGCACGTCGTTGTACAGCTGCAGCGAGTTCGCCACCGTGGAGCTCGGGATGGGGATCGACGAACCCGGGATGTCCTGGCAGATGACCTCGTTCAGCTTCAAGGCGTTGAATCCGAGCGGACAGAGATTGTTGATGCTGAATGAGCCGCAGAATAAATCCCGCTGGTTGGCGTTCTGGAGCGCGCTGATGGCCTGGATGCCGAAGATGATGGTTGCGATGTTCTGATAGGTCTCGAGGGGGCTCTGGACCTGGCGTGCTAGGAGATTGGCCATCGGTCAGAATGTTTAGCAGGTTGTTACGGTAAAGAATTCAGAGAATGGGTGATTTTGGCAAAGCTATCACTATGCGCAAGCATGAAAATTAAGTTAATAACTAGAAAGGGCATATGCACTTACAAAAGCTGTCACCCTCATCACTCTTCGTCTCTGCTCCAACAAACTCAACCTTTGTCTGATCAGATTCTACACGCTTAACTGGATGGACTCCGGGACGCTGGGGACCAGAATATGGCTCAGAGTCAGGATAATAGACAATAGCCTCAGCAGGATCATGCTTGGCTGGAGGCTTCTTTGGATGCTTGAAACCTGGGCGCCGGTTATTGGGATAGTAACGCTCAAGCTCATCAACAACGTCCATAGAAGAATCACCCCTGGCTAGTGAGGGTTTGGTATCATCAGCCATGTCCGGCGACTCTGGGAGCTGCTTCCCGATATGAAGAAGGTCAGACGGCTCGAAAGGGTGCCAAGAAGGGCCACACTTGGCCAGGACGACGCTTTCATCATCATGGTTGACAGACTGCAACTTACGGCTCTACAATCTGCCTAAGCTTCTTGTTGAGAATATCGATTATCAACTCCCCAGCTGCTCTGGAGCCTGCTGACTTGAGCACATTCGCAATCAATCTTTATCTGCATTCCCCCTTTATCTTCTGCACTCTCTGCACCAGCGTCATTCTGTGAAAACCTGGATAACTTTCAGTCAGCATCGTAGAAGAACTAAATGAAAAGAAATAGGCCTAAAGCCTGTGCATCGGGCTCCGAATAGCTAGTACTTCATATAGAAATAGTCAGCTCATCACAAACCCGTTCGAAAAGTTCTCTGTCGCTTAGTACTTCTTCCCTCGTGAGGGTAAATGGCACCATGACTCCATCATATGAAGCCATTGGTCTTCGCAATCATTAAACGCTCTCTGTACTAGTAGGCAGTCAGCAGCGCAGGGGCTAGGTCCACAGAGTTCCCCAAGGGCTGTAATTCTCTCAAGCCCAGCTTCTATCTCTGAGGAGTATTATGTGAACAATACTGAATATTAAGCACTGTATGTTCAAATTGGGAGTGGTCCAGGTTTTGATTCTTCGCGTCCACCAGGTTGTGGGCTCGTAGGTATCAAATGAGAAAGGACAGCGTAATCAGGTAAAGCTAAAAGACTCTTAATCACTTTCTGCCGCTGCAAGAACTATGGGCCTGAATGCCTTGGAACTCAGCCCTTCCGAATCTGCTTGCCGTGACGGGGTGGGTGGCTTGTCTGGATCGACTGGAAGTAGACCAGCACGTTCCTGAAGACCTTCTCCAGGATCTCCGGCTGAAGTCTGTCGAGCATTTTTGTGATTTTCCAGTCGCAAAAGAAGCAAAAGGCCATAAACTCCTGTTGTAGAGAATCATTCTGTAAAAAAAAAAATCGTCATATAAAAATAAAGTTGAAGTACAAATACCTTCATGGAGAGGAAGCTCTTCTTCTCTCTGACTGTGATTTCGGATTGAATGGACATGAACGCCTCACCCATAACTCTTCTGTGGCAGGAATTTTGGGCTCTTCACATATACACGATAATACCTTGCGGTAAAATGTGCGGCTACTAGCTTAATGCGAGTGCCGTGTACAGTGAGGAGGAATGCCTCCTGGTCTTTTCAAGCAGGAGAAAAGAGGGAAACGAATTACTCTGTAGTATTAGGCATGAGGCAGGACCTGACAAAGACATTTTTTAAACAGAGGTATGTGATACTGTTGGAATCCTGCTTTCGTGCAGTATACTATCTGCAGCATCTCAAAAAGGCCCTCTCTGGACAACGAATTCGGGCCCGACAGGCTGGCCCATCCAACGCAGCTCCGCTTAGGGAGAATGCGTCGAAGGTGCTAACAAGTCGGCTTCGCATACAAAATGTATTGATAATGGCGTTATCCACGGCAGTAACATCGGGGTCTCCCGCCCCAGAATTCCTTGTGTAGACGAGTTGATAGGCGGCTCCGGTGAGCGGGTTTTGTAATGTCACTTGACTGTGAGTCTTTGGAGATGTGTGATAAGGGTCCCCTACAACTCCATCCTCGCGGGAGTTGAGCGAACCGATTCTTTTTTGTAAAAGAAAAGAGCTTGGGGATTTCCTGTTCGAGTTAACTCATACCAGTGGACACCTTCGTTGATTCTGTTTTCGACGTCATGGATCGACACTTGGAATCAATGATTCTCCATACCGTGGAGTTCATAAAATCAAAACCTTTTACCTCTAGTATTAGCCGTCATGGTCAGCAGGCACAAAGTCCTCATATAATATAATATATCATATAGATAAGAATCAGAGTAGGTAAGTAGTCCTTCGATTGACAAGGTTGTCTGTCCGTCGTTTCTTGCCTCAACCCAATCCATCTTTTTACTTATGTATCTGGATAAAAGTCATTTGGAAAAAAAAACAATTTCAATAGCAAAAGAAGAAGAAAGGAAGTCTAAGGATAAACATTAGCAACTCGCGAGCAACAGCAGACAACTGGGCACACATCCCTTCCTTCCGTTCCGTTTGCCAGGTGGAACTCAGTCCAGCCCGTTTTCCGGGAGGTGCCACAGTCTAGGGTGGCTACCACTGCAGGTCTCAGGCTCGCAAATTCTAACATTCCAGGTCCGGAAAATGGATGTGTTGCAGTCGATTTCGCCGTCAGAAGTACTTTCAAAAGCGCCATCTGAAATCAGAATCGTATGGTAGGATGAAATAAAGAAGGCTGAAAGTATGTATGTATCACACACACAAATATTAGGTGCGGACGAAGAATATCGGGTAAAAAAAATAATAAAAGAAGACCATATTTCTGTTTTTGGGGTTTTCAGGAAAATATATCTTGCCATAAGGAGTTCAGGAGCCGGGAGGATAAGACCCCAATCTCCAACCGCCCTTCCCAGCCAAGTCAAACCTAATCGCTAGTTCGTTCTTGCATGGTTGTCGTTAGGTATGTGCAGTACCTAGGTAAAGATATGTATTTAGGTTTTCATCTTCAGCTTCACTGGGTTCGGATTCACGTTCACCTTCACCATCATCTTCACAGTGACGGAGTATTCACCGCTCTTGCTCAAGTGCGACGCATTTTACTCGCTACAAACAAAGAGCCATGAACGCTGCTTGGTTTGTATGTATTAAGATAAGGTATGCAGTATGTAAAGCAGCTTAGCTCGTTTGCTTATACATGGATGGGGGATATTTATACAAATGAGCAAGAAAGCACAATTTAATTCAATAAAGTTAATATTGACTGGGAGAACTAGACAGGTTATCTGTTGGGTAGCCTAGGGTAGGGACAGCGTGGTTAATTAAACTTGATGATCTTAGATAATAAGGCAGGCAGGCAGGCAATGACGGATATCTAGATGGATGAAATAAGCAGAGGAAAGTAGGATATACTCGATAGTCTCCTCCAGCACAGAAAGAAAGAAGATTCTGATGCGTCGGTAGATGTCTACTAAACTACGTAGAAGAATGAAATAAAGTATGTGGGGGAAAGAGGCAAGACAGTGTGCTAGTGGCGACAGTGAAGAAGGAACAGGGAACAGCCAGGTAAGGGGTGGGCAGGTATTCACCGTGTCTACTATGCGAGCTTCAGGGGAGGAGCCAGGATTTTTAAAACGACGGACCCTGAATTGAGGTAGGTAAGAGACAAATGTGCAAATATTCTGACATTCCAACGGTTCTTTCTTCCTATACAGGCTACATTGAGGAATAACACGATACATATAAACACAGTGACTTCGGAAGTGACCCAGAGAGTTTCAATTGACCTATCTGCCTAGAACAAAGAAACAAAGAGTGGTGAAGGCTAGAAGCACACTAGAAGGGTATCCCGCCATAATCCATAGGTAATTCCACCTCTTTTAGAGCCCTAGGACTTTTCCAGAAGTATTTGCTAATTTTCTCATCTTTATTCATAGGGTTCACTGATTCAGAGACATGCAAAAGAGTCATACTACAGAAGTCTACATACATACTCCTTCGAACGATCTCACTGAGATCCCGGATCGAAGCATTCAAGCATATGAGACTATGAAGCGGATCTGTGCGGGTAGAGATCTATTGCCTCATTCAATAGACATATTGGTAAGATCGGAAAAAGAACGAGGAGTGGGGAGCTCGAGGAAAGAGGAAGAAAACAAAGGGAAAAGGAAGCAGTATCCAATGCTCACAGCGGCTCCAAAGCTCCCCTACCGCTAACCTTGACATCTTCCACCTGCCTAACAAGGCTGTTGGATGATTTCAAAGTCGAGGCTGGTACCCAGTTCCCGTGGACCTGAGCCTTGACGTGGAACGGAAGTTGAACAATTGCAACTGGCCTTTCAAAATTCCTGGTGTCGATGATGGCCAAGTCACATCGATTGGCAACCTTTCTTTCAACCATGGTCATAAGAATGAAATGATGAAGAATAAAGATGATGTCTTCTTCCAGCGAAGCCTGGGGGTTGACGCAGTGCCTTTTATACATGTACCAGAAGAATGATTGAATAAACTCAAGTGAAGGCATTGATTCGATTGTTTGGACCATGCATAATTCTGTTGCCGAGAAGAATTGCCGACAAAAAGATATGAATCTCCCATCTGGTCATTCGGATGCCCTTTTCTTTTCTTCTCTCAGCACCACTTGATAGGTTCACATGTAATCAGTCGCCAGCTGTTGTCAGAACTCTACAAAAAGTCCTATTTGTTGCTCACGCCTCACAGTGACACCGGAGTTGACTCCACCCCCGCAACCCCGCATCACCCCTGGAAATAACCCCACAGAAATTCATTTCTGGAAGATGAAAGCACGGGAGAGGTATTAGCAATCAAAAGAAAAAAGAAAAGTAATGTTTGCAAGTGGTTCTCGCGAGTTGAGCCACTTGATGCCGCGCAAGTCGATTCCGAGATTCCCGAGTGTCCTTCCAATACCAGCTTTTAGTTGCGTTTCAATAGAGGAGCATGATTATCAGTGGACATCGAGAACGTGTATTACACTCAGTATGCGCCGGAATCTCAGATCAATGTCCATGAGGCTGTGTATTGCTGCTATCACCGAAACAATTTGCGACGTCAGGATCCAATCAAGGATAGATTGGTGTACCCAGTGGCAGCACGGCTTCTGTCGAGCATGCTGTTCAGGCAGTGGAAGCTGCTAAAACACCATTTGGAGCCTGAAAGAAGATGACCGTTGTGACATTCTTTGAAAGCTGCCGAAGTTATGCCGGCACACAAGGAGGAGCAGCTTATTCGCTATGAAACAGAGGAAGCAGGAGCGGACAGATTGTCCATGGAGATTACCTTCGGACTTGGTGTGGACTTCTTGAAGGATTCGTCAGGAATCCCAAGCATTGAAGGCCATATGCCCTCTATTGGCCAAGATTGCGAGTCTGCTATGGTCCTCAGTGAAACGTATGCTGTCATTCTAGCAATTTCGCCCTTGGAAGAAAGCTCGAGTTTACGACTTGCATAAATAACGACTGCTGTATCAATTAATCGACGCCGAGAGCTGCGTTCAATGAATTACCCACCAGACCCATTTCCCGAAACCCCTTGATCAAATCAGTCACCTGCCGGATGTCCGTATCGTCGTACTTTTCAGATACGCCTTCATCCGAATTGACGATACCAGGCCGCGAAGAATGCGTAGACTGTGTTCTCTCAATTATTAGATTTGCCAGTGCCCAATAATCTGCAGCGTGTTTCATGAATCCATCCCTCTTCCACATATCTGGAAAGGAAAACGCGTTCATAGAAGTTACGGCGTGCGATCTCTGGTGTTCGTCCCACAACCGTTTCCAATTTCTCAGCCCTTGTTTAATTGGAGAAATCGATTGCTTGAAAGTAAAGGAGGTCTTTGCGTGAAAGATCAACACGTGAAGAGCTATATCTCTTAGTCAAGATAATTCAAGGTAGTTCTTGAGTAGCCCTCTGTGGCTGCAAAAGGAACACATACCACTTATGATCACAAATAAGTTGAGCGTCCCGATTTGGGATAAAGCTCGTCGGCTCTCGGTGCTCATCTCTTTTTCACAAATCGTCTCTACTGCAGAGCCGATGGAGTTGACATCTGATAGTGTAGAGGCCATGCGAAGTTGCAAGAGACATTCATCAGCGGATTGAGCCTGAAAGCAAGGCTCTGGACAAGCCATATTCATCTTCAATTCAGTGATCGCAAGCCTTGGAGGTAGATTATTGAATATAGCGAAGGCTGTATCGAGAAGAAAAACATATAACAGGGTCCTAAGGAAAGTGAGTCGTCCATTTCACCATCTAATAGCTCCTGCCAGCAAACCTTATAAGTTCTTCGTCCCTTACAAACTCGCGCCAATTGAAGTTTGTCAGGTCCAACTTTGAATGAGTTGCGGACCCCAGATCAAGATCTCTTGCGGCCTAGGAATAGTCAACTTCAGTTGATACCGACTGCAAGATTCTGCACATACCGCAACAACCATGCTATACCTAACACGTCGTATTCTCTGCCTACTCCTATCTGAACCCTCCCAATTCTGATATATACACACAAGGTACGCCGCCTGGAGTGCTTGTAGTGACTCATACCTAGAGTAGTTGCGTCTCTGCGAGGATCCTGTGACCGCCTCTTGCAAACGCTCTTCGCTGAACACCAACTCTTCGGCACTGTCGAACCACATATGCACATGTCTTGTATCAACTTCGTCGCCTGATAGACATGCGCCAATGAGAAGCATCGTTATCAGTAAAGGAAGTGGTGTGTCTTGAATACAGAAAGTAGGCTTATGAATAATGGGACAGTTTGGGTACCAAAGACACCAAAATAGATGGATAAACTTTCGAATATTCAATGGGCTGAAAAATTTTGTACACAGATCTTCAGTTACGGGCGACCATTCGATCGTAATACAACTGTCCTTTGGCCGGTGAGATATAGTTTCTTTCAGCCTGCAAACGATTTCATTCGTAATGATTGTCAAAGGATCGAGAATGCAATTGGCCCAAGGAAAGACCACGAACTCTAGAGCAGAAGGCGAATCCGTCGAAGTCAGTCCTGAATTAAATCCGCCAAGGATCATTCCTGGCAGTGACTCGGACATCGTTTGTATGGATTGGTTGCTTTCATGGTGCCAATTCCCTCCAGTGTCGCCAAAGGCTGTGGGAAGTCTGTGCATGGAGTGGTACACGAACCCTGAGGAGGTGAAAGTACGCAGATCCTCCGTGGTTGAGGCTTCTTCTGGAACCCGAGAGGGATCGTATAAGGCAGCTGCCCTCGTAACCTCCGCCCTCTGAGCGGGACTTCCACACTCAAAGCAGTTTGCGAGACCGCGCATCCTCGACAGTGCAGTGCACCGGTTGAGATAGTCCATTCTCTCCGATGGATATTTCACCTTGTCGCATTGGACGTTGTCTGTGGATGGATCGGAAGACGACGTGGGACTCTCACCACAGTTGATTCCAAGTTCCAATGGGATATCAAATGCGATCTCAGAAAAAGACTGCGGCAGGCAGACCGTCGGGTTATCAAAGATACTTCTAGGGGCCATTGTTGAATTCCGAGTCAGATCTAACTGGACGTCCGAACCAGGTACTCCAGTGGAGGGCATTTCTGCGGAGATTTGCTCTCGATTGGCATGCTGGTTGTTTTCTGCGTTTTCTTCAGAGGTGGTGACTTCTGAATAGGAACAATCCTGCTGCCTTGAGGCGCATGCTTCACAGGGTGATCCTAGACTACACGCCCTCTTCAGACGTGCGCAGTTGTCGCAGACTTGCCTTCTCCTTCTTTTGACTGTACTCGAGGCTTGAGGAATGCTTCTGCCGCCTTCAATACGAGCCCTGCAGGTCCTCCAATGGCGCTTCAAAACGTCACTTGTGTTTTGTTCCAGTGGATGAGCTACAACATTGTTGAAGTCATGGTCTTTGAATAATTATTTACCTTCGCTTGAAGGATTTACTGCAGAAGATACAGCTGTAAGGGCGACCATCTGTGTCTGCACAGTACAAATGTCAGCTTGTGATGCTAAACCCGCGCGGACGAATACCATACGAGAGGTCAAATGCCGCTGGAGATGTTCCAGGCGGCGAAAACTGGCAAAGCAGAGTGAGCATTGCAGGTTGTGACTCGAGGGCATTGTACATGTTAGGTAAGAGATAAGAAAAGGATATTGCATCAGCCGTATGTTGGTCTGGCTTAAGCTAGGTCTTCCATCTCGACAGTACAGGGGCAGCCCTACTGGCGCTCTGGTCACATGATAGTGGCTCCTCCGTACTGTGGAGAACAAGACAAATCCGAGGCTGGGCCCGACAGCCGTTCCTGGAAACGAGCCTTGCTTGGGGATCAAGCACCACTACGAACTAAATCCATCCTATTTGGATAGGATAGAAGATAGCCCTGGGAGGGAGGAAGAGTGGGATACATGTGTTTTCTTTTTTTTTTTTCTTTTTTTTCTTGTTTCAATGATTTTTGTTTGCGGATATTATTCAGAGCCCCATCATGTATTTAACACAGTCGTATGCAATTATACCGCTGGTTCTATCAAGATCTCGAACAATCTACACCGGTTAGACAGACAGCCCTAATAATAATACATTCTTTCTCCCCATTCTGGTATTATTATAATCCCGTAAACGCTCACGGCCGTACGCATCGTTATGCACAAGCAATTAAAACAAGACCCCTAGAGTAGATGTTGAAAAGAACAGAAAAAAAAGGCAGAGCTGCGAGAAAAAAAAATAGAATCAGTGAAGCATTACAACTCGTCCTTCGGCTGCGGCGGCGGCGGGACCGGCCGGCCAAGCTCCCGGGCCAGGTCGACGCCGTTCTTCTTGCGCCACTTCTCCCACAGCGCCCAAAAGTCCTTCTCCATGCCGCTCTCCATCTTGTCCGGCAGCACGACGGTGTACTCGACGTACAGGTTGCCAAAGTCGTCGTCGCCGTCGCGGTGCTCGTGCAGGTGGCCCTCGCGGTAGACGGGCATGCCCTCGCCCCTGACCGTCTCGACAGACAGCGGCTGCACGACCTCGCCGCGCCTGCGGCCGAGCCGGACGACGTGGCCGTCGAGGTGCGTGATGTTGCGCGTCCAGTCGCCCATCCAGGCTTCGCGCAGCGAGAGCACCTCCTTGTAGAACAGATCCTTGCCCTTGCGGCGGAAGAAGGTGCCGTCGGTGCGCTCCTCGTCGCTGGCGCCCAGCTCGGGCTCCTTCTCGCCCAGGATGACGACCAGGTCGCCCGCGACCCAGTCTGGGCTCTCGTCGGCCTCGTTCTCGAAGACGATGCGCGTGCCCTTGTCCATGCCGGGCTCGATCGTCGCCGACATGGGCACCTGCTTGCGCACGACCCGGTGGCCGTGGCACACGGGGCACGGCTTCTTGATCGTCTTGCCCTTGCCGCCGCACTTGTCGCAGTGCATCTGCACCTGCTGGAACATGCCGGGCGCGAGCATGTGCTTCTGGATCACCACGCCGCGGCCGCCGCATTTGTCGCACGTGTCGACCTTGCCGTCCGCGGAGCCGGTCCCCTCGCACGCGTCGCAGATGAGCTGCTTCTCGATGGAGAACTCCACCTCCTTGCCCGTGTAGAAGTAGCGCAGCGGCACGCTGAGGCGCACCTCCATGTCCGGGCCTTTGCGGTGGCCGGGGGCGTGCCCGAAGCCGCCGCCACCGAAGAAGCGGGAGAACAGATCGAACGGGTCGTGGGGAGCACGGCCCGCGCCGCCGCCCTGGCGATGCTGTTCGAGGCCCTCGTGGCCATATTGGTCGTAGATCTTGCGCGTGGTGGGCGACGACAGGACCTCGTACGCCTCGGCGATGTCGACGAACTTTTTCTGCGCGGTTTCGTCTCCTCTGGAATATCAGTTAGATACAAGAAGAATTATGATTAAAGCAAGGGAGGCAACCTACGGATTCTTGTCCGGGTGGTACTTCTTGCTCAGCTTGCGATAAGCTCTCTTGATGTCACGCTCGGATGCGGACCTGTCCAGTCCGAGGATCTTGTAGTAATCCTCCGCGCATATCGACAATTGAATAAGCAACAGCAGGCAGATGGCGGCCAGAATGTGAAACGGAGGCATGGCGCATCCACCGGGAGCTGCGACAGCAGCTCAGGGAGTTAGTGTACACCTTCAACGAGCTAGGGCGCGCAGTGCGCTCGGTGAGATTCTCCGCGGGGAGAGCGGAAGTTGGCCGCCGGTTTCAGAGCTGCGGAGTTGATAGGGAAAACATGAAGTAGGGGTCCCTGGCGTGGAATCTGATCAATCACCAAGACGACCGGCTAGGACATGGACAAGTGTCCTGTACTGGAGAACTGCTCGAACCGCACTGATAAACGCCATGCCGTCGGAGCTTTCGATTAGGTGGCCGGAACATCGCTGGAAGAACACCTTTTCCGACAAGCCACGTGATCTAGATCGGACTGATATGATGTCGGCGGTGGTAAGGTCGGCCCGGTCATCTAGATAGGGCTTAGGGCTCAGACCTAGCCTGGTCATAATATCCTCCTCTCATGCCAGCCAGCTTCACACGTCAACGCATAATAATCCATAATATTCTCATATCGCACAGCCTGACATATGACTTCGAAGAATTCTAGAGGTACTAATCCTGAAAAAGCACTTCTATCGGAATATAGAGTCCAATTTAGAGAGATTATGGCATTATGCGAACAATATTCTAACGCCAAGCACGAGAATCTGCGAAGATGACTATGACCTTAAGTTCCAGGATTTTTAGCTAATTCATATTCGAAGAGGGTGAGTCGCGATGTTAAGAATAATAGTCCCAAATGTAGCCCAGTCCCTACTGTGATATCCATGCCAGTCAGTCCAATAAACATCGAGTCGTGAACCCCGAAGGCGACAGATTAGAGAATACCGAGACCGTTGCACTGGAGATGTCATCTTTGATTCGCAACATTGAAGATCCCGTTTCGCCAGCTCCTGCCAACCCCGCTCTCATCTCCACGACCAATGGCTTCCTGCGCGCGCTGCGCCTCTTCATGCCACAGCTTGACTACACTGCCGGGAGCGTACACGCCCCTGAAGACACCGCCGCCAGGCGCATCGACCCCGACTCTTGTGTAGACGCTGGGGTCTGGTCTTGGCCTGATCCGCGCCGTCACCGCTCTGATGAAGGTCGTCAGATCTTGCGGGTCGGCAACCATCGTCGCGCGCAGCCGCTCCCTTGCGAAGACAAGCTCGCGGTTCAGAGCGTTGGCAGCAGAGACAATCTCCTCCGCAATCTTCCTTTCCAGGACCCGGCGGACGAGTTGCTTGAGGAAGGGCTTCATGATCCACAGCAGGAAGCTCAGCTTGCTGCGACGCACCGTGTAGTCCAGCTTGTGGATGTGGACGCGCACGCCACGCAGGGCGAAGATCTGCGCCAGGCGGTCCCTGCCAATCTCAACATCGATGGAGATGTCGATCCCGCGCTGATCCAGATAGAAACCGGCGATGCCCTCGTCTTTGAATCGGAAGAAAGGCCCAGAGTGTGCACGAATCCAGTACCCGAATTCAGACGCACTGACATTCAACCCCGTCAGCGTCATGGTGAACGCAGTCTTCAGATCTGTCGAGGTCCTCTTCGAATGCGTCTTGACGAGTACGATATCATTGCGGGTGCTCAGGTGAGCTCTGTACGGAAGGAATGACGAGTTGTGGATAGTGTGGCCAGGCTCCAGGACCACATTCTCGAGCAGCAGGTCCATCTCCGGCACTGAAATCTCGATCCGTGGAATCGGCACATGCTGGACACTGCGGATCAGAAGAGGGAGGAAAACGTGGACCAGGTCTGCGGCTAGGCGGCAGGTTTTGTTGCAGTAAGCATCGCATAGTTGGTCGGATATCTTTTTCGACACGGCGATCAGTTTAGCCACCTTCGGGTCCTCTGGCACCGTCCTCAACGTCCGCTTCAGCTGCAGCAAAAAGGCGTCTGCATCCTGACGAAGTTTCGACTCGGCGGCTACATCCTTGGTTTTCTCCTTCAATTCCTCTACTTTTTCTCCAGCGGAGTCGAAGAAATTGGGATCGATCAGCATATCCTTAAGCGAGGAGCCAATCTCCGACAACAACTTCTCAAACTCCGGATGTTTGGCATGCTTCAGGACCTCATGGAATTTTTCTTGGAGATTCCTCCACTCTTCTGTATCTCCGAAAGAGCTAAGAAAGGCCCAGAACTGCTGTATTGCCACGCGGAGATCATCGTTGACATCGACTTCGTCCTCCGCGGCCGCAGCAGCGGTCTCTGCAGCACCCGAATAGATCTGCCCGTAACGTCGCACCAGGTTCGAGAGTGTCGAGACGGAGCTTGAATAGTCAGTCCGCTGTCGAAGCCTGAAAACTGTCTGCTTCAGCCGGTGAAATAGTGTCTCCCTGTGTTCCCCCGAGAGGTTCTCCTCCACACTCTTGACAGCGTCATGGGCCGTCTGAGCCGCACCATCTGCAGCGATCTTCGCCATTTCAGCACCCTGCAGGCGGAGCTCCTCTCCCGAGGGCGGCAGCCTCTCGTCGGCACCGGGGCCCTTGACGGTATCCATCTCAGGTCCCGACGGTTTTACCTCCTTCCCGGCCGCCTCGGCAGCTTCAGACAGGGAGAAGCTTGTGTCCGCAAATATCCGACGTCCAATGGTAGCCAGGTCGTCGATAAAGAGGCGGAAATCGGCATTGGTGAGCAGGAGGTCACCCACGGTGCGGAGACTGTCGTACGCTAAAGAACATCAGCGACGGAACAGCCATGGACCCTGCGTTCAATTCTAGACAGACTCACCGGCTTTCGTGTCCGCCTGGGCTTTGGCACGGGAGGCATGGCTGGCGAACCCGGAGGCATCAAGGGAGGCTTTCGACTTGGAGAGATGCCAGACAAACTCCTGCAATTGGTCCCGGTCGTTCTTCTCCTGCAGCAACTCGATGAAGATTCGCAGCCAGAGCTTGCAGTCTCGGACCAGCTGGCGGCCAGCGTCGCTGAGCTCCTCCGTGTCCGGGTTCAGAACATCTGACGCCAGGACGGCGCGCAGGTTGGCCACGGCCTGTTCCGTCGACGGCATATAGCCCTCCTTGAGGGCGCTGAGCATCTCATAGGTGTGCAGCTTCTGCTGCAGCCGGCGCTGGAGGTCCGTCTCAGCGTCATCGCGGGGCAGGAGAGGAGCCGCAACCCCTCCCTGTTGGGACTCGTGGGATCCGCAGCAGAGCGACATGACCGCGGTCCTCGATGTCAGCGACTCGAGCTGGGGAGAGATGGATGCGGTTGAGATGCTGTTGGGATAAGGTTAGCATCGACGACAGCCTGGACGTCTGGCAGTGGCATTGGCATGGGCATGGCATGCAGGATGCCGACGAGGCGCGCGGCAGCCTGGGAGCTTGTCTGCTGAGCGCGGCATGACGTCGCAGCCAACCATGCTCGGCGCGGACGGCCAGGATGTGCGGAGGAGACAGCGCAACATGGAGCACTGGCAGAATGACAGGTCAATTGCAAGGGATCGTGTCCAGAGATGCAGCAACATGATCGGGGCGACGTCCACCATGCTAAGCCTTGGCCTTCTGCACGTCTGATCGATCGCCCGCGATGGAGCCCGGCGCGGCGAAAGTATGGGGCCGATCCGCGCGAGCTATATATACCCCGCGGCCGGGGAGGAGACTAGAGCGTTGGGTGCGGGAGTGTTTTTTTTTTTTTTTTTTTTTTTTTGGCATGCTGCACTTATCTGGCGCTCTCGAGCACCGTTGATATTTAATATTTATACACCTAGAGAGAGTCCTTTATGACAACAACTACCCAAACACGAACTCACTGATGGTACAAATATGTGTCTATCTGCTTGTGGAGCATATAAGCTTCGATTATAAAAAAAAGTATGGGATACAGCTTCATTACTTTTCTATCAGGGCGAGAACCATCGGGACTGGGGACTGAGATCATTCGACTTTCCACCTGCAATATAAACGGGGAGGCTTGAAAAGGACCACCAAATCCCCGGTGCAGCAACTGCTACTGCGTAGAGGGGATGGGTGGGCGGTTATTAATAATCACGGGCCGGCTGGCCAGCACCGATGTCTGAGGCACAGTACGACAGGGCCGGCTGGCACTCCGTGCGCCATCGGACAGAAAGACGGCGCAGAAGTCCGGGCCGCTGGACAGGCATCTCGTCGACATTCCCTCCCCGATGACCGTTCCCGTGCTAGAGGGTTCTATGGATATGATGCTGATGCTGTCGCGGTCGGGCAGCTTCCGGTGCACGGGTGGCTGCCGCGGACGGGCCCGCGCTAGAGCCACCCGATTAGGTAATGGGCGCAGGGCTCCCGACGGCGATGTCGCGCAATCGGAATCAAATAACGCCAGGGAGAAATCTCCGCAGCGTCGTGCTCCGTACGGAGAAGGGAGGAGCAGCAGAAAGCGGTGGGAACGCCGTCCCTTTGCTGGGGGAGCATGCGTGTCGCAGGCAGAGAGCATCTAGGCAGGTCTACCCCAGGCCCACGCGGCGGTCGAGGCCACGCGAGAGACACTCGGACCCCAACGTCTCGGCCGGAACGCGCTGCCGACCGGCCAGCCCGGCGGATCAACTGCCGACTAGGGCTCGCTCGCCTTCTCCGCATTCTCTCGGTGCGTCTGGACCAGCTCCACCTGCGCAGAGCTCTCTCGGAGCAGCTCTCCTGACTCACTCCGCTCATTATTTGTCAACGGCGTAGACAGACGGGCGACCTCCGTCCGCATCGCGTGCCATGTCCCACCCCGACCGCCCTCGCGTGTTTCCCTTTTCTTCTGCCCGTTCCACCGCCATGCTCCCGACCTGCCTGGACGGGCCTGCGGGACCCGACTCTTCCCGACTCTCCGCCCCCAGGCGCCTCGTGGACCCCTGCGCCGGTCCATTCACTGTCTTTTTCTAATATGCGGCGCTAGCATCCTCAGCCGAGACGTGTTGGAGATCTGACAGTCGTAGCTGGTCTCTGCGCGCCGGCTACTGCTCCAGGGGCCCTCTTCCCCCTCATTATTATCATGCTCCGCCCGGTACATAACAGGCTTGCGCCGGCCTTCAAGACGTCCGTCCGCGGCCCAAGACCTGCCTCTTCCTCTGCGCAAGCTGTTGTGACCCCGTCTGCCCCCTTCCCGCTCTCTGGAACGATGGCCCATCTCCCCTCTCTCCAAAACCAGCCGCGGAGCAAGGCTGCTCACGCGCCTCCCGTGACTCACACTCATCCTCCGTATGTTTCCAAGGGGCTGAGCTACCTCTGTCGCGTGGGCGTGCTGACAGAATACAGTGAGGCCAACTACGACACCGCCAACCCGCCCTACATCCGCAAGTACCTTCGAACATACGGCCTGACTCCGCCGCGCGCGGAGACCTACGAGGTCCAGAAGAAGAGATGTACGTGTTGACCGTCACCATGTTTGGCGCCTGTTCAATATAATCCGCGGATGCTGATGACCGCAGGTCTTGCGCAGCTCGCTTCGAAGACCACCCCCATCGAGAAATACCTCTACCTGAGCACCCTGCGCAAGAACAACGTGCACCTGTTCTACCGTCTGGTGACGGACCACCTCAAGGTGCGTTGACACCAATCGATCCCATTGTCGACCGGAGCTGACGCGGCGCAGGAGTTGACCCCCTTGATATACACTCCCGTCGTCGGGGAAGCGTGCCTGCGATGGTCTGAGATCTACCAGCAGCCCGAGGGTAATTCACATCCCCCAATTAATTCGCAATCCCAGTGCTGACCGCCCCAGGCATGTACATCAGCTATGAAGACCGCGGCAACATTGCTTCGGTGCTCGCCAACTGGCCGCAGCCCAACGTCGATATCACCGTCATCACGGACGGCTCGCGGATTCTGGGCCTGGGCGATCTGGGAATCAACGGCATGGGCATCCCGATCGGCAAGCTCGCGCTGTACACTGCTTGTGCGGGCATTCGACCCGAGTGCACGCTCCCCATCACGCTGGATCTGGGTACCAGCAACAAGAAATTGAGAGAAGACCCTCTATACATGGGAAGCCGCCGTGACAAGGTTTCCCCAGAAGAGGAGCAGGAGTTCATGGACGAGCTGATGGCTGCCCTGACGGAGCGGTGGCCTGGGTACGTTGCGCCTCCTCCAGTTGAAGATGCACGCTGACAGAAGACAGAGTCGTTATCCAATTCGAAGACTTCAAGAACCCCTTCCCGGCCCTTGAGCGCTACCGGCACAACTACACCTGCTTCAACGATGACATCCAGGGGACTGGCGCCGTCATCCTTGGAGGTGTCATCAACGCCGTGAAGCGCACTGGCATCCCGTGCAGGGACCACCGCGCGGTATTCCTGGGAGCTGGAAGTGCCGGTGTCGGTGTTGCCAAGCAGATCGTCCAGTTCTTCATGCGCGAGGGCATGACGGAGGACGAGGCCCGTGCTTGCTTCTACCTCGTCGACACCAAGGGTCTCGTGACCGCGGACCGCGGCGACAAGCTTGCGGAGCACAAGGTCTACTTTGCCCGCACGGACAACAATGGCCAGCAATTCAAGACCCTGGAGGAGGTGATTGACCACGTCAAGCCCACCATCCTGATGGGTCTGTCGACCATGGGCGGTGTCTTCACCCCGGAGATCCTCAAGAAGATGGCGGAGTGGAACACGCATCCGATCATCTTCCCTCTCTCCAACCCGTCCTCCAAGTCGGAGTGCACCTTTGAGGACGCCGTCACCCACACGGACGGCCGTGCGCTCTTCGCCTCCGGGTCGCCGTTCGACCCGGTCACGTTTACTAACTCGGCCGGTGAGACCAAGACGTACTACGCCGGCCAGGGCAACAACATGTACGTCTTCCCCGGCATCGGCCTGGGCACGATCCTGTCGAAGGCGGTGGAGGTCACGGACAGCATGATCTACGCGTCGGGTGAGGCGCTCTCCAAGACGCTAACCCCGGAGGAAATCGAGATGGGCCTGCTGTATCCCGACGTCACGAGGATCCGCGAGGTTAGCGTCGTCGTCGCCCGACAGGTCATTCGGGCGGCGCAGGAAGCCAAGGTCGACCGGGAGACCTCGATCCGCGACCTGAGCGACGCTGACCTCGACGCCTGGATCAAGGCGCGCATGTACAACCCCCACGGCGAGGTCCAGGCCCTGGAGCGGGAAGTGGGCGCGATCCTCTCGTCGATCGGGCGGACAAACGGGCACGTGAATGGCTTTCACCACCACCACCACGACGATCTGAACGAGAAGAACTCGAAGCTGTGAGCTTCCACCCCCTCGACTTCTCCTCGGTTCCTACATTTGCCATGTGCGAATCATAGATCAGACTGCACCATCCACCTTGCCCCATTGCCTCTCTGCCGCGTCCTATAATACCACCCGTCACGATTCTTTCCCCGTTGCACTTGCCGTCTAATCTTTCGGTATATTTTCCAGTTTTGCTTAAAAAAATACCCCCGTTTCCTATGCTTCCTCGACCATGTACCAGACCTGCGGGCCTCATTTTGGTTAGATTCGGTTACTTTAGATGAGGAATGGCAAGGCAAGACAAGACGTGTCTGGCGGTATCTAATTCTGTCCTTGGTTTCCCTGTCTTGTTTTTATTCTACAGTTGTGGGATTGTGCTGTACCGTACATTCACGCATACGGAGAACAATGTCTTGAGACGAATGTCTGCGATAATAGTTCGGGACCGATATAGAATCACCCTCACGTGCGGATCCGACGGCACTCGGTCGATCTCCGCATGGGGACCGATTACTCATACACCCGAAGATATAGCTTCCCATGCATATGAGCGGGAGCATGCAGCCAGCCAATCACGACTCCGATCTCCTGTCTTCCTTCCGGACCTTCCAGTCAAACGGCTCCGAAGCTTGGCTTGGCTTCACTTTTCATCTCGTCTCAGATTTTCGTGGGTGAAGGTCGAGTTCAACGGTGAACTGGACAGATGCAATAATAATAATAATAATAATAATAATGCATCCATCCATGCGCTCGGTTGGTCCATGACTCACCACGCACGCTCCGTCCCGTCGGGGAGGAGACTTGACTCGAGGCTGGAGCTGTCTACATTGTTATTATCATATTGTTAGGTAGATCCCTGCAGCGACAGCGACAGCGACACGCGCATCCTGTATACACCGGAGCTTGAGGTTGTACTGTACGGAGTAAAGTACAGTACAGACTGTACTGCGTAGTCAGACACGGTCCAGTACTGTCCAGTGTCCAATTGTCCAAGCTCCACATTGGATCTATTATTCTACGCAGTACGTGCGGGCCACGCTCCGTAGTCGCTTCATATCACTATTATTCCCGGACCCGGGACCCCAGACCCCCATATTATTATTGGAACTCCAGAGATACTACTAGCTAGGTCGAATGTCGGGTCGATCAATGGGAAATCTTCCTCCGCGCCGAGTTCCGGCCGGATCTTATAAACCCCCGACCCGACCCCAAACTCCAAGGGCCATGGCCCAGGCTCCGGTCCCGGCCCCCCAGAGAGAGCGTTGAAGGTTCCACTCCGCTCTCCTCTCCACTTTGAGTCACAGACTGGAGTCACTACTGGTCTGAGCAGGTCAATCTCCAATCTCCAATAATAATAATCTCCGTCCGATAGATCCCGACGAAATCAATTGATCGGGACGGGAGACGGGCCTCCGACCGGAGCCAACGGTCATGTTTGCGTCGTGCGGGGAAAGCTTGGGATCCCCCAACCCTCGTGAATCGTGGATACGGTGATAGCTTTCGTGTAGGTTGCTTATGTGAGGTCTTGTCGTCTCCATGTCGAGCTTATTGCTGCTTTGAGTCCCCGGCGATTCCGATCCCCAGAGTTCCATCTCTCCGGGTTATATTCTTGATCCCTGATAATTATTATTCTCGTTTCCGTTTCATCTCACAGGCAATGTCTTGTTGCCTGATTCCTTTCCTTTTCCCCGCACGTCCGGAGTACAGTACTACCTCGGTTCTCAACATGACTTGACTACATGGCTCAATTGTTTGTTTGAACGAACACCTTTCCCCGCGCGAGATGATGTGACATGCACATGCACATACCATACACACTCATACGTGATTCTCTTTACGATTATCTCTCGGAGGTTCTTACCTACCTACCCTGATGACCCCTACCCTACCTGCCTCCACTTATTGACTCACTCACTCACTCAGGCATCGGGATGGGGGACGGAACCGGAGTTAGAGTTATCTTGTTCTCGTCAATTGACCCCTCAAGTGAGGAGTGAGTCAATTCGATTGAATCGATTTGTTCGGTTTCAACCCCTCACTTCACATGCATGCAGTTCAATTGATCCATTAGAGAAATAAAGAATCGAAATGGATAGTACATGTATATCACAGTGCAGAGTATAGTGTAAATCACGAATCTGTACCTTGTCTTCTTAACAGAATAGAACTTCGTGCGGGGGCGGGGGAGGAGATCAGAGAAAAAGCAGAGAAGAGCAGAGGAGAGATGAGAGGAGTTGAATTGGGTTGTTTGTTTCTTTGAGAGAATCTCCATCTGGATCCGGATCAGATCGAGGATCGGATCTTGTCCTCTTTTGCTTTTGGGTTTGGGCTCGTCGCTCCATTTCTTCGCCGTCTATCTATCTATCTATCTATCTATCTATCTGTATATGTGTGTACTGTATGTATATCATCCCCGTCTCTGCTCCTGTTTCTGTTCCAATTAAATGGTTTCCAATCCTCTCCTACGCTTCCCTGCCCCGAGTTGCAAAGTTGCGACACGACAACAAAGGATAGGGGAGAAGGAGAGCTGAGCTGAATGCTCTCATCTCTGCGGCTGCGGAAGCGTATATTCCCTTTATTCCAGGAGCCTGCATTGCAGGATATATGATTGTATGGCAGCACAGATGTTAATTTTGCGTGCACTCTACTCCAATTAATAAGTTCGAAGATGGAATGGAATGGAATAGAGAATCAGCTCGGCTCGCCGTATTTGTGCTCGAAAACAAACAAGGACGTGCAGGGTTCCGAGTTTTCTTTTCGCAAGGGCAATTATCTCTTGCTTTGCATTGCAAGGTGGAGGCCATGTACGGACATACATAAATGGAAGAAGCTGCCTCCATACAGGGAATTTTGGGGATGGGAATCCCGTAGTGTGATTGATGCACGAGGTTGGTCTGTTTGGACTGGGAGTGCAATACGCTGCGTATTCCAGCGGCGCTATGGAGTAGTAGAGGAGCTTGGTAGTGATTGAAACTGTGAGAGATCATGGAACATTGATCCAAAGTTGTTGTTTCATGGTCTTTTTGTTATTTTTGTCTTAATGTTGTTTATGTGGTTGTAGCAATTATTATGGAGCGTTCTTTTTTTTTTCCGCGGTGGTTCGATAGATGCTTGCGATCTGGTTTCCCCCGGATCTATGGGGACATGGTTGTCTGACTAATTCCCCACATCCATCTATTAACTACTGTTGCCCATGAAAACCTAGAGCAGAACAGCAAACAGCGGCTTCGGTGGTATTCACTTTCGGTATGACTCGGTATCTGTGCACGAGCACATGGCTTGAGTCTGTGTGAAGTAGAGCTGACTTGAAGAAACTTCCAGGGTTGAGAGAATCTATCTTATGGCATGAGCGGCTCTGCTTCCGTTTGTTTCATCCTCCCTATGGACAAAAAAAAGGCAGATAGGAACAAAGGTCGGCATCAGAATGCCATGAACCTGACGCTATTTCAATTCCTTGAGGTCGAAGTTTCGAAAGTCATGCATCTCCCACGTAAACTGTCCACCGTGGTGTCTTTAGCAGCAGCAGTGCTCGAGATGCCGCAGTCTACCACTCCGGCCATTCTTAAGCTTCAGCGGGACAATCTCACAATTACACCATCATCCCTGGTTTTGTCGGTGATACATCTCGGGTCCCAGGCATACGATATCGACACAGCTTCTCAGGTAAGAAGTTGAAGACCCGGCCCTCAAAAATCTCAAAGCCTAACTGGTTATTGGACATCCATGTAGTGGACAATCAATCTATCTCTGGCACCACAAATTCAGCCTGCTACTGTTCTTCACTTTCCAGCAGCGCTTACGGGCGATGCCATTGGAACAAAGATTGACCATTTCAGCGGCCACAACGACATTTTTAACCGCGATCTCCTCAGAGTTGTTATAGTTTGTGCCCCCGAAGAGGACGGTTTGATGGATGCAACCAACATACTCTGCCGCCATTCTGAGAGTTTGGAGCCCATGGAGTGCGTTTTATGGAACAGATTGATTGCGTAAATCAACTACCCGAGGGTCCATATTTCGTTCAGTCCAACAGTTTGTACCCGACCTGGCGATTCTATGCGGACACAAATGACGCCTTTGTTCTCCCAACCATCCTATATGAGGGGTCACATAACATGTCAATTGTGCATCCTCAATTTTTATTTGATCTGTAACCGATGATTACTAGGTATGCTCCAGTGAACGCGTCCCTTCCGTCTAGGGGTAGACATCTTGCCGTCGCCGTACCTTCCCGACGGTATCACCCCCCAAATGCAGTCAAACCTCCCAACGGATTGCGGGTTGGAATCGAGGATAAGATCCATCTGCGTGGTGCAAGAACGTCCGGAATATCACAGGCATATTTCGATACCTATCCCCCCGCGGAGTCATCAGCTCCGACTGTTCAGCGTCTGATCGACTTGGGAGCGGTGATAGTAGGGAAAACAGGACTACCTCAGTTTGTTAGCAAAAAACTTCGCCACTGAACCATATGGAGAATATTTCGCCCCTGTTGGTAGATCCTGTAGCAGAAAACGCCTCTGCTGGCGCAGATATTTTGTTCAGGCTTCTTATGGACTACGTTTCCCGGGGTTCTCATCACGAACGGTCCCAATTCCGCTCAGGTTACGACCGAACGCCGATTGTCAATCCAGGAACTCGTTATCGACGGGAGCTGGGATCGGCTAGGAGCGATGCACACTTTGCGTCAGTGCAGAAGAAGAGGCGGATATTCCAGGATTTCATCGAACACATCTTCGGCTCAGATACTATCATGGTCACTCCGTTCAAGTTCGATGAACCTAACGCCCGTGGTAAATATAGACCAAGGTCTACCGTACTGATGCACCTAGTCCCATTGCGACCTTATATGGGTCTGCACGGCAGCGTTGAGGTAGATCAGAAGATTATGGCTCCCGTTTGATCGTACCATGGGGTATGGGGCTGGCGGATAGGATACCAACATCGGGTTCGGTAAGACTAACCAATAAAGATCAAGCTACTTATCTGACATTTAGATGCAGCCTCATTTAGCCCACTCCTTACGAATTCTTCGACTATCTCCAGTTTTCATGACTACGAATGCACAGGGAAAAGCACAGCTTGCTCGCACCCTGTTTCTATTCCTTTTGTTTCCCCAGGAGCATAGGTCAGGAATACAATGCTAAAGATTATTGACAGTTTTCGAGTCTTCCCTACCTGATGATGAGTATGGTATAGGTAGCAATTGCAGCTTCCGACAGCAGGTGGAGATAAGGTGTATTACTAATCCAGCGAGACTAGATTACATAATCAATTACTCCCCGATGAGGAATAGCGCCGGAACATCCCGAGCGGGATTGGCCAGGGGACCGGCCGAGCAGCCAATCAGAGGGCGCTCCGGGCTTCCCCCGGACGACATCGTCCGGAGCTGCATCGGCCTCGGCATCCGATTGCTAAGCAGCGCGGTGGGAACCACTAATACACCCGTTTTACTGAGAAATCTTCGAGACGTTCTTTGACATGTGCTTGGCTGTGTATATGTACTGTCTATAGCCTATAACCCAAGATATCTCTAGCCGGCGATTGACAGAAAAAAAGAGGAGCAGTGTTTGATATATACTTCGGTCTTTTCTTCATTTTGCTTTTGTCTTTTTTGATCTCCGCAGAAGCATGCCCTCACTAGCGGATCCAGTCAAGCTGCCATGCGGCCTGGTCTTGCCCAATCGGATTGTCAAGGTTAGAAGCTCCCAGTTGCATGTTCAAAATGTCATATGGAGCATCTCCGTTCAAAGCTGACGTCTCCTAGGCCGCAATGGCCGAGGGATTGGCCCCGGACCACGTCCCCAATGAGGACATCTTCCAGGCATACAGCCGGTGGGCCGAAGGGGGCTGGGGTGCCCTCTTGACAGGTGGGAAAGCTCTCTATTCCGAGCGCATAAAACCCAGTCCATTGGGGGAGCTGTCGGGCTAAGTGAAAACCGCAGGCAACGTCCAAGTGGACATCACCTATCTCGGAGGCCCCTTCGACCTGGCGGCCCCGGCACCCTCCTCCACCACCACCACCACCAAAAACGGAGAAGGAAGAGGAGGAGGCGACTTCGACGAGAAGACCCTCGCCCTCTGGCGCAAGTACGCTGACGCCTGCCAGAAGCACGGCACGCCCGCCATCGTCCAGATCTGCCACCCGGGCCGGCAGTCGCCCCTGGGCGCGGGCAAGCGGGGGTTCTTCGCCAAGACGATCGCGCCCAGCGCGGTCCCGCTGGACATTGGCCGCGGGCTGCTCGCGCGGTCCCTCCGGGCGCTGCTGTTCGGCACGCCGAGGGAGATGACGGTCCCGGAGATCGAGGCGGTCGTGCGCCAGTTCGTGGACGCGGCGCGGCTCATGGCGGAGAGCGGGTTCGCGGGGATCGAGCTGCATGGGGCGCATGGGTATCTGATCGGTATGTTTCAGTGTGGCCGTGGCAGATTGATCCGCCAAGAGCAAGACGTGCGTTGAGTCTAGCATGCTAATTGAAGATCGACACCAGACCAGTTCCTCTCACCAAAGGCATGGAATCCAGTGCCGTCGAGAGAGACACGCAACATGCAATCTTCTAATGCTAACGCTGGATGCAGACCAACCTCCGCACCGACGCCTACGGCGGCACCCCCGAGAAGCGCGCCAAGCTCGTGCTCGACATCATCGCGCAGACGCGGCAGGCGGTTCCCGCCAACTTCTGCATCGGCATCAAGCTCAACTCGGCCGACCACGACGCGGCCCACTTCGAGGACACGATGAGCCAGATCGGCCTGCTCGTCGAGGCGGGCATCGACTTCCTCGAGATCAGCGGCGGGTCGTATGAGAATCCGGCGGTGAGTCTACTTCTTCTTCTCCCTCTCCCTAAACACAAAAAAAACACACTTCCCGACGGAGCATCAGTTGATAATGATCTGACCTAACCTGGGTTAATCTAGATGTTGGGCTCCTCCCCCCTCAAAACCAATACCAAAACCAAGACCACCACCGCCGCGCGCGAAGCCTACTTCCTCGACTTCGCCCGCGAAGTGCGCCGCCGCTTCCCGACCCAGCTCCTCCTGCTGACGGGCGGCTTCCGGAGCCGACACGGCGCAGCATCCGCCCTCGCGGACGGCGCATGTGATCTGATCGGCATCGGGCGCCCCGCGGCGGTCAACCCGGAGTTCCCGAGACTCCTGCTCGATGAGAGTATTCCGGACGCGGAGGCGCGGATGCCGCTGGCGAAAGTGCCGCTGCCGGTGTGGCTGCGGGTGATTCGGCTGAAGATCCTGGGGGTGGGTGCGGAGACTGTGAGTTGTCCCCTGTCCCCTTCCTTCTTCTTTTCAATCTTGAGTCAATCGTGAAGAGAGTGGCGTGTTGGGATTGCGACTCTGACGTTACGTTTCTTATCTACAGACGTACTACGCGAAGCAGATCTGGCGGCTGGCCAAGGGTCTGGCGACTTTCCCGCCGAAGGCGTAATATCAATGTACCCATTTACCTATAATAATAATGATAATAAATAAACCGAGCAGAGAAGAACAAATCAGCTTAAGACACGAGGTGCGGTTCTAGAATGTCTATCCATGCGGCGTTGTGGCGTTGTCAATACATGATCCCGTTTATTTTACTTACTTGTGATCACTGGGGAGGGTAGATAAATGGATAAGACTGTTTCATAATCTGGAATCTTTTCTTTTCTCCTTACGTCACTCGACAGCTCAGGCACTTTCGACTTCAGAAGGGAAGAAAACGAAAACGGCTATATTCGCGATAAAATGGGGTATTTCACACAGGTATATACCTAGATCGAACCCAACAAGTAGAAGACATGACGAAAAGAATACATTTTGATACTTCTGCAAACGTACCTTCGAATCCCATCGGCATGAGCAGCGGAGTGATGACCCGCCGCGATTACAGGACCAGCTCAACAAAATCATCAACATCAACAACAAGGGGTACACAGAAGAAATTACGGTAGGCGAATAGTGATCATGGCATCATGGAGCATTAATTATTTACCAGCCCCGGATAGCCCCACCTCGGGGCGTTGATGATAATGCCCATGATGCAGCCGGAGATGATGCCCGCCACAGGCAGGGTGATGAACCAGCCAAAGTAGATCCACGCGACCATGCGCCAGTTGATGGAGCGCCAGGTGCCGGCGCAGAAGCCGACCGCGACCGTCGCGCCGGTGATGCACTGGGTGGTCGAGACCGGGATGGCAAACCACGAGGCGAGGATGACGGTGATGGCGGCGCCGAGCTCCATGGAGAAACCGCGGCTAGGGGAGTGCAGGGTGAGACGGTTACCCAGCTGGCGCATGATGTTGTAACCGTAGGTCCACAGACCGATTGCTGTTTGCTGCGTTAGCTGCAGTTCTCCTCATTATGAAAAGCAAGATAGTTGATGGTGTTGACTTACTGATTGCTGCACCACCAAAGACCAGAACCCAGACAGGGACAGGGGCTTTCTTGTCGATAATCCCAGTGCTCCACACAAGGTAGATGGTGGACAGCGGTCCGATGGCGTTGGAAACGTCGTTGGCACCGTGCGCAAACGAGGCAGTAGCAGCGGTGAGGACCTGCAGGAAAGAGTACAGAGCTTCGGTCTTGTTGTCGTAGTGCTTGACCTCGGCATGCGTCTTCTCCAAGTTTCCTCTGAGGAACTTGCCGGCAAACCCTTTGTTCGAATTCTGCTCCGCAATGATGTCACGGTCGACACCCCGGAGGAAGTAGTACTTGGCCTTGATGAAAAGATTCTTCGGCGTGTACCAAGGACCAACGATGGTTCCTTTCTGCGGCTCCACTGCAGGCTCGGGTAGTGCGGCACTCTGCACCGGGTTCTTCTCGACATCATCGGTTAGCGTGCCGTTGGTAGCGGGTGAGGCCTCGAGCTCTTCCTTCGTCTTGTGTCCGCGGTAGTAGTCCTCAACGATCTGAACGCCCGCAGGTGTCGGAGGAACCGTGCCCCGGAACCACAGGAGCGGACCGAGGAGGACATGCCACTTCTTCAGAGTCCAGTCCTCGAGCTGGAGCTTTCGATATAGATACGGCAGGAGGAAGACAGCGTAGAGGACGACCACGCCTCCAGCGACACCGAAAATGCATCCAGCAGTCTGTCCGGCAGTCCAATCGTCTACCTTCAGGATCGGAGCTGCGAGAATAATGAGTATCAAGGCAAAAACGGACAGAATCATGGACGACTAACCTCCCTTCCAGACGATCACCATGGTAAGAATGCCGGCTGTGACAGCAAAGTAGATGGGAATCATCCAGAAGCCAGCGCGAAGCGAGTTCTTTCTCTCGAGCACGCCGTACTTGGTGATCAGGAAAATGACCGCGGCAAACCCGCCAGCAAGTGCGGGGGCAACGAACCAAGCCGCGATAATAGCGGAAACACCATTGGCATCATTCCAGGTCCATTGGACGCCATCCTTGCCAATGGTCGCAATGGCGACTCCGATAATAGCACCAACAATGGAGTGACTAACGCACGATTCAGTCAGACTCGATCCATCTCACTTGCAACGCGCTTGCCCGGCGGCACTTACGTGGTGGAAACAGGCATTCCCATCTTGGTCGCAAACGTCAGCCAAGTTGACGATCCGACCAGAGCACACATCATTCCGAGCATCAAGACGGCAGGGTCCTCCTTGAACTTGTCTATTCCAATGATCCCGTTCTTGATGGTACTCGTTACACGAGCTCTTGAAAGGAAAGTCAGCAATCCTCGCTTGTTGACGACATCGTTCCCACTCACCCCACAAGGACAGCACCGAGGAATTCTGTGCAGGACGCTATCATCATGGCCTGCAGCATGGTCAGGGACCGCGACGAGACGGACGTCGCGAAGGAGTTGGCGACATCGTTGGCACCGATGTTCCACGCATCGAGGAAGGCCAGGATCAGGCCAATGGCGAAAATATAATCGAATTGATGGAGGACCGCCATCTTGGCAGATAAGGCCGAACAGTCTCTGACTGTCGAAGACGAAGGATAGGACCTGGTGCTGAGCTGGGTTTGTCTCTTCGACCCTGGAGCGGCCGTCTCAGGACCTTATATCTCCGTGGGCTCAACACCACCCACACCCTCCCACGCCGGCGGGCAGGGACTGAGCGCACAACGGAGCCAACGGCTGCAGCGCCTGCAGGGGCGTGCTTTCTCACGGCCGGATGCCAAGATCTCCGCCAAGGAGGAGACGTGCCAAGCCCGCCATGGCTCTCGCCAAGAGCGGGTCTTGACGGCCGGGAGGCGGAGGCCTCGTGCTGCAGGAGCGACAACGTGCTCGACATGGGAGATTTGATTTGAGCTTGGCATGGCGTGAGATCTCGAAGGGCTTGGCATGCCGTTCCGCCGAGACTCGACTTCGCGGTTTTCTCTTTTCACGATGGACAGCAGAGAGCCAACGCTTCCGCCGGTCCAGCGCGCAGCTGGCGGCGGGCTGTGTGAGCGTTGCAATGAGACCGTCTAGCCTGCCGCCCTACCAGAGCACATCGTGGGCTGGTTTTTGTCCGTTTCTGACTGCGTGTGTCGCCATCCCACCAGTTCTCGTATCCCCACATCGGGCTGGCTCTTTCGGTCTTTATCTTCCCACATTCTCACTCGGACTGCTTGTCGGTCTGTGAAAACGCAGATAAACGGCTGGGAGCTGTCTGGCGCTTGGGTTTGCGGAGCGTCGTGGTATACAACACTAGACACCTCAATATGACTCTGGTCAACTTGGAGAAATAATACCTCAAGCAGAGTTGTGTTCAGCCGCAGTTGGGGCACCGTAAGATTAGCATCGGGTCTACCGTCAGCACCTGACATAGCAATTTCTCGCATGCATGCAATCCAAATCGGGATATTTCCCAGTCACGTTAGGAGGACGTGCTACCACCATGGAGGGAGCCAGCCGGCACGCAGGTGAACGTCTTTGAGTTGGCCAATGGCCTCTGATGGCGGCTAGTGCTCGTTCATCTCCGTCGAGCTAAGATTGGAGACCGCGTCTTTTGGGAAAAGAAGCTTTTCGAATGTCACCCATGGCTCTAGGCGCGCTGTGCGCTCCCGGTTGCAGGTTGCACGACAGCACACGTGCATCAAGAACCTGCTCCATGTCGATCAGACTTGAATTTATAACGATCGACTGACATCACAGAATTATGGTAGTGGACTTCCAAGACCGAAAAGAGCTTGCTGGTGGGTGGCAACCACGCTGGCAACTACGAGAACAGACTGCTCCCGTGCCTTTTTCGTTCCTCTCTGTCCGTCCTCTTGGCCTGTTGCCCATCCTGTCGTAGGCCAGGCCCGATCCATCGCTGGTAACCCAGCAGAATTCTCCTTCCTTTTCTGTGCACTCTTTTTCATCAACCCCACCGATGGCCGCTCCGATGACCTTTCGAGTCGCTGAAGTCAGGTCGCCGTCGTTTCAGGTCACGGATACACCCGATGGGGAAGGGCGATCTGCAAAACATGCGGCAAGAGCATCCTATCCTTTGCCAACCTGGTTGGGTTGGATGATCGAAGATGGGTTGCTATGTGTACTATATCTCCGGCTCACAGAGAAGTCCCCGACAGTTTCTCCAGGGTCTCGAAATCGGGCATCCACAGGGGTGATCCCTCGTCCTGGTCAATCCACGGTGCGAGCTCCATCACCATGCGCAGCGCATCGTCCCTGTCGTCGACGTACCCCGTTCCTTCTGGTGCCGTCTCCGCGAATGTCCCTGCTGTCCGAGACGCTGCGAGATTTTCAGTGTCGGGCATATCGTGAGTGACCCGGTCGAATCTGACACCACTGTGTTGGGCGTGCGCAGCCATCATCTCAGCCATCCCGGTGGTCCCAGCACCGTTGCCTTGCAGCTTTTCCATGGTCGCGTTGACCAGAAGCTCAAACGCATCCCGATATTTCTTGACCCACGCAGCCCTCTCACCCATGACGAACAGCACCGCCGAGCAGGCTCGGATGTCATTGCTCATCCGCACTGACCAGACCCGGTCCGTGTTGGTCCACAGTGCATAGAGCATGGTGATGCCCGCCACGAAGACGGTCTGCACGGCCAGGAAGGAATGCCCGTACTCAAGCGTCTGGTGCAGCCTCTTGTGGGTCTGACAGATATCTCCCGCGGCTCGGAGACAGATATGGTAGTACGGATCTGTGATCGGGAGTAGGGGCAAGAACGGCTGGATAAGGAGCCGCACGGCCCGGTTATAGTGTAACATCGGATAATCGAGCTCAGAACCGCTGAACAGCGAGGTCACAGATGCTTTCCACTCCTCCAGCTCCCGATACAGCTTGTCCATCTTGGGCCGGAGTGTATGCAATGGCCGGTCTGCACGGTAGATCGAGTGCTGGATCTTCGAGTCAAACCGGCGCAATTGAAAGAGGCAGATAGCGAAGGTAAGAGAGGTCCTGGTCGTCATCGGCTGAGGTGAGGTCAGGATTGCCGGATCGCGCACGTCGTCGTCCACGTTGTATGGCAGCTCGAGGTCGATGTGCCGGTCTGAGATGCTGACCGGCCGTCCTAACGAGATGGCAATCACCCGTTCGAGGTAGTACACGGTCCAGAAGAGCCTCCTGCGCATCTGTGCCGTGAATGGATCGAGATTGGTCGAGTTTGCCTTCCTGTGGAGTCCAAGGTCGATGCAGGTCCGCATCGCAAGACCGATCATATACCACATGCCATGACTGGATGCGGAGCGGAGGTGATAGATAACCAGGAGGGTCATGGCCTCAATATTCTGGATCGACCGTGCCTCACGGGCCGCAGAGACATGCTGGAGCGCGGTCATGTAAAATCGCTTGGTTGAGTCAGCCAATGGAACAATTGACAGCAACATGACCGGACTCACCTCTGGCGGCGTATAGCAATACTTCTCGCTCAGCTGTATCATCGTCGCCCCAATAGCATAAACGAGATACAGCTTGAAGATACCAAATCTTTCCGCCTTGGACAAATCCTCGGGTTTCGTGCTTGCCAACCGCCACCGCTCCTCATGCAGGCGCCATACCTCCGCCCGGTCGAGGAATGGATAGCGTGGATGCAGCCGTGTGAAATACGCATTGAGAATCCGTGCTCCCATCTCGTCGTTTGGCGGTTCCGCACTGTTCGCGAGCAGATCCTCCATTTTGATGGGCCGGTTGTGGATGGCACCGGCTGTACTGGAAGAGTCGCCTCGTTTTGCCGCTGTCCCTAGATTGGCGTTTCCTCCGCACCCGCCACCCGCAGCTTTCGACTGGTCTGGGGATATTGGCAGGATCTTGTTCCACACAGTTGCCTGCACCATCTCGCCCAGATTGGCGGCGAGGGAGAGCCCGGAGCTGGATCCAACGTACGCGGGGGCTTCCGAGGAACCCAGTGTTAGGAACGCCACAATCTCTCCTACAGCATTGCTCCCTATGCCGGCTGTCCCCGTCTGCATGGCCGGTTGGCTCTGCTGCGACAAGAAAGTCGTCGCAGGGTGAGCAGTGCCGGATGCGTGGCTGTCAGCGGCCCTCGACTCGAACTGAGCGATTCTGCCCTCGAGGTAGGCAATGCGCTCTTCGAGGGCGCGGGTGTACCTGTTAATCCATTAGCTTTTCTGCGAGAAGAGAAAATCAGGACCAATCAATTGAAGAGAAACCCTACTCCGGTGGATATTCGCCCTCTCGTCTGATCGAGGACTTGTCACATTCAGCGTTTGCCTTGCGGCAATTGGAGCAGATGGGGTACGCATTGTCGCACTGCCAATGTTAGTGACCGGCCTCGTTTAACAGGATGTTTCAAAGATCGACTCTTGGACTTGACTCTAGAGGTTCGTGGAGTGCTTGCTTACTCTCTGCTTCCGCCTCTTACAGCGGGTACATGCCGTCCGGCCGCGCTTCCGCGGATTACACTCGCTCGAGGCGGGCGACGCGGTCGAGTGCTGAGGCGTGTTCATGCAGGGTACGTCTCTGTCGACTATACCAACAATGAGAGGATTGTGGGAATACCAGCTTCCCACACTCACCACCTCTCCCGAGGGCGCATCGAACGGCGGGAGAGCAGCTCGAGACGTCCCTAGCGATTAAGCTAGCTGACTAAAAGAAACTTCAGGACAGCCAGACCTGGCAGACAGCTGACACAATCTTTTTCAACGGTGAGAGAACGCTAATGACTGCTGACAAACTCCACAACGCTCTCTAGTCCATGCGTGATGGAGAAAGATAGACAAGATGGAGACAGGAACTGCGGATGGCGTGACGGACCACAGCAAGAGGCCCACTGGGGCGACGGGCCCGCTCGCCAGGGCTTAGCGTTCGGCACGCCGTCCCGAGATGTATGTAGATACCTGAATCTCCACGGTATCCAAAACCCACCTGGAGAATTTCCGGATTTCAGATACTTATTCTCCGATCGAGCTCTGTCCCACCGTATGACTGGTACCTTGGGGGTTCTGTGTACTGTACTAACTAATCTCGTAAGGCGACCAATCACATTTTGAGGAACACTAATCACTGGATCTAAAGCGATACAACTTACCTAAAGTACCTATGTGGATAGGGAATGATAAGTGATAAGATAAGTACCTAGGAAGGATGAGTATGATCCGGGTAGGTTTGTGTCTGTCCTATAACTCCTATCCTATCCTATCCTGTCCTGTCCTGTCCTGTCGCCAGGGGTCTGCGGTGATATTCTACGAGAACTGGCAACTATTGGGTTTGGAAGATGATGGAGTTCGGGCACGCTGTCCTATGCGTCTGTTTGCTTTAAGATCTCGGTAGAAGTGTAGATGTGATTATTGGGAAGGTCCAGGAGAAGATAGGATCGGGACTGCGGTCCACATCCTTTGGAAAAGGAAATATAAGGAAATATAAATACCATTAGTCTAGTAGAGGTCTATAATAGATCTATCATATAACAGCACCCATCCATTGCGTACCGTTTTTTAGACGCGTAGCGGTAGCTTGGAAATGAAATGAAAAGAAAAAAAAGCAGCCCGCCCATGCAATATATATCACCCGTCGGAGATGCCTCTAGAACAAGAAGAAAATCCACTTAAAAAAGAAAAGAACTGTATAATCCACCGGAATTCATCATCGTCATCATCATCGAATTCCCGCTCCGTCCGCGTTGTTATCTTCTGATGCAGAGCATTGCTTTGATTCTGCTCGAGACAGCTGCGGCGTCGAATCACTCTCTTCTTCATCTTCCTTTCCTTCCGGTTCCACCTCAAGTTGCTTCTCCTGAACAGCAGCAGCAGCTGCTGCTGCTGCTGCTGCGGACGTCTCCGTCTCCGTCGCCGCATTCGCCGCATTCCCGGCCTCCGCCTGCTCCCCAGGCTCCTTCGGCCTCTCCAGCCCCCGATCCTTGATCAACACACACCCCACCAGACACAGCCCGATCAGCGGCGTCTGCAGGATAAACACCGCCCGCGACGCGCTCATGTACGCGTCCAGGATCCCCTCCCAGTCCGCCGCCGGAATAGAATCTTTCAGATTGGCGGGCACCGCGTACGTCAGGTGCGCCAGCTGCCCGTAGTACCCCGGGGGCAGGTGCGAGCGCAGCGTGGCCTGCAGGACCGCGGCCGAGACGGCCAGCCCGACGGCGCCGCCCATGCAGCGGAAGAAGTTGCGGTTCGAGATGACGACCGCGCGCTGGGACTTGGTGCAGTGGGCCTGGAGCGCGACGAGGGAGGGTTGGAAGGTGAAGCCGACGCCGATGCCGATGAGGAGGAGGAAGATGACGATGACGCCGTGCGGGGTAATGCGGGAGAAGAGGATGGTGAGGCCGGTGCCGCTGTATCAAGTTAGATTCATGAAATGAAGGAAAGGAGAGGAAGGGGGTGTTAGGGTTTGGGATGACTTACAGAGTCCAAAGAGTGAAGCCGGCCCAGATGACTTCGCCGTACCGCTTGCGTCGCGAGATGTACTGCCCCGAGAGGATGGACGCGATGGACTGTATTGCGAGCATGGGGATGGTCATGGCGGCGGATTCGAGGGGTGGCCACTGCCGGACGTTTTGGAAATATAGCGGCAGGTAGTAGAGAAAGGACTGGTAGACGGCGCCGAGCAGGAAGTTCTGCAGGAAGAGCGTCGAGATCACTCGGTTCCGGAAGAGGGTCACTGCGTGATGTCAGTCCCAAGCTACGTCTCGGGGTCATAGGGGCGTTGGGTTACAACTTACTCGGTAGCATAGGCAGAGTCGCAACTTTCCACTCGATCAGGATGAACGCAATCAGCGCGCATCCCCCGATGACCAACATGCTGATCACCATGGGCGAGTCCCAGGGGAAATAAGCCCCGCCACCAGAGATCGGAATCAGCAGGAATATAATGGCCACAGACGACGCCAGTATACCGAGAAAGTCGATCCGACTGGCATTCTTCCGCATCCCTTCCTTGCGCATATTGTTCGGGAGAAGGAAGTACGCGATAACCGCGCAGCATGCCGCGAGAGGCGATATGAGCCAGAAGTACCCGCGCCACGTCGACTTCTGCACGAAAGCCGCCGCGATGAACGGCCCGATGACATTGCCTATTCCGACGCAGGACCCCAATATCCCCTGGTACTTGCCTCGGGCCTTGAGCGTGACGACGTCCGAGACGATGATCATCGTCAACGACGATGCGCCGCCTCCCGCGACGCCCGCCAGACCGCGGAAGACGTAGAACATGGCCGCGTTCTGGGACAGGCCGCACAGCAGATCCGCGATGCAGAGCAGCGCCAACGCCGCCATGAACACGACCTTGCGGCCGAAGATGTCGGACAGCCGGCCGTAGAGCACCGTGAACATGGTGTTCGCGATCAGCGACGACGTCCCCGCCCAGGAGATGGTGCTCTCGGCGTGGAGCTGCCGCCCGATGGTGGGCAGCATGACGCTGATGCCGTTCTGGTCCATGAAGCAGATCAGGACGGACGACGCCAGGCCGGCGAAGACGACGAGCAGTTGCCCGCGCGGGAGGAGGTTGGTCTGGTCGTGCAGGGCTTTCTCCGCATCTTGCTGGCGCTTCATGGTCCAGCGGTCTGGTTCAGATAGGAAATGCTGGTTGGATTAGTTTGTAGAAGATGCAACGCGTTAGGAATTGCGAAGGGCGTTGAGGCTCGAAATTGAAAATAGAATCATAGAGAAAATTTTATGTTCTCAAAGAGGGAAAGGAAGAAACAGACAGAAGCAATATATGAAAAACAAGAAGAAGCCGTCAAGCTCCTTCGAATCCGATAGCCTCAGTGCCTCGCAGTGGTCAGAGCCCCCGCGCTGCAGACCCCCCGATAAAGACACATCAAACGGCAAGGTATTGCCATGCTCATCATCATCGGAAAATTGTTTCCTATCATCTCCGTGGCAATCAGCTCAGATCCAGGCTCGGAATATGTGCCGATAACAAAAGGGGCCGTCGGGGCACAGGCAAGAAGACGCCCCGTGTCGAGTCAAGCTTGATGGCGAGATTGCCGGCGCCGCGTCAGGTTTGGGAGATCGAGCCCGGGATGTGGAGCCCGTCGGTCGGGAAGTGCCGACCGCGTCTTCGGACGTCCGATGGAAATTTCGGAGATGGTCATGGCGAGCACTGGGCAAGAGACGATGGCAAGAATCGTGTTCTGTTGGGAAAAAGGAATATTATTCTTTCCCGCCTGTCGGTTGAGCAGCCGTAATTGGTTCCGCAAGTATGTCATACGTCGTCCTGCCCGCCAAAGCACCATTGCCTTTTTAGGAATTCGGATGGTGCCCCGGCCACCTAGCCCAGTCAGGTTCTCCTAGGCATTGCGAAGATACTGCATGCTGAGATAAGATACATCTTCGATCCACGTGCAATTTGACTTTATCTCCATCTATCAGATGCTAGAGGCTTCCATTGAGAGTTTTTATTGCCAACTCTAACCCGTCGCATGCATGCATAGAACTATATATCGACCCAACAGATTCATCGCAACCTTGTTGTCGAGGGTTCCCCGTTCATTTCATCCATATCGTATTCTGCAGATGCAGTGTATATATTACCTCTAGCAGTTTCTGAGCGTAATCCTCCAGGCTTTTGAGGTTCTCTCAGCTAGAGTCTATAGAACCGTTTTGGAGAGACTTCTCGACAGACTAGAGGACGTGAGAAACAAGTTCCAAACAGAGCAGCAGTAGAGGCGGCCACAGCCTAGAGCTTATATCTAAAAGCAGGCGACCGGTCACCCATCCTGCTCAGCTCCTCCTCGGTATACATGCCCGTCCCCTGCTCCTCCCGCCTCTTGTTGATCCTCTGGTACGAGACTCTCAAGATAACAACCGCAATGAAACCGGCCACCAGGAACCCGAGTTCAAGCGAGTGGCCCAGGATATATTTTGGGCTGTCCTCTGCACGATAGAAGTTCGAGGCCATCGCTGGACGGGAAACCCAAATCAGTATTTACGTTCTCGAGACGGTTTGAATTGACAGGTAAAGTAAGTTAAGTAACTCACCTCCAGCAAGGTTGCCAGCACCGATGTGGACCGCCATTCCGACAGCCCGTTTGTAGCTTCCGGCAAGGTTGTTGCTCAGCCAGGTGATATTCCCGGGGAACGCCGGGTAGATACCTGAGAACACACTCGTGTCAGTGTCAATTATAGATAGAGTTGAAATAGGAGGATACCCACCAACTACGGCAACGAAGACTCCAAAGTACACTACTCCGGGCACACCTCGTCCAGAGGCTGCCAGGCAGATGATAAAACCAACTCCGATGAGGCACATGAACCCCAAGATAAATGGGGAACGCTTGCCCACTCTGTCTGAATACCAGGCGGCGATGACGGACACTGCGGCTGCGGTGACGTAGATGGGTACCTGAGCGAATTAGCAGTACATAAGTAAAACGAGGAACAGTGTATGCTCACAGTCAGAAGCTGCGCCGTCGAGGATGTGTATCCGAGCTCCTTGATAATTGTAGGCAGGAACAGAGACGTTCCATAAAGGGGACAGACAATCCCCCAGAACACTAAGTCCAATGTCAGTCTGCAGTTCATCTCCAGCTGAAGGTCTGGTGGTTAGGTACGTACTAACGACGCCAAGATAGATCTGCCAATCAGTGAAGGCGTCCTTGACGTATTTCCACTTGAATTCGTCGTTCTCCGCGACCTTGCGCTGGCCATCCGACTCCTGGTACCGCAGACGATGGACCACCCAGGCCCTTTCCTCCTCCGTCAGGAACGACGCGGTGTCGGGAAAGTCGTACAGGACGAAGTACGCCCCGACGGCGACGACGACGGTCGCGAGTCCCTCCAGGATAAATATCCACCGCCAACCAGAGTACCCGCCGACACCGTCCATTTTCTACGTGCCAATCAGCCTCCCGGGTATTAAAAGAGCAGGGGTTGAGGAAAACCCACAGCGATACCAAAGGCTAATAAGCCAGAGAAGGCCCCAGCAATACTTGCTGCGCTGAAGAACAACGCTTGTCGGTATTGAGCTTCCTCGCGGCGATACCACATCGTAATATAGTAAGTGACACCCGGGAAAAGGCCGGCCTCTGGTAGGCATTTTATTAGCCTGCAAAATCCCTGCTAAGAGAAGGAGAACTACCTGTTACACCTAGGAAGATCCGAGAAATCAGAAGGCCATGATAGTTCGTGACAATCCCCATGAGCGTCTGTCCTGTTAGACGAGCAGGAAGCAAATGACGTAATCGAAGCAGCTCACCATCACAATGCCCCAGGCGATCATTATAGACGGAAGCCAGATTGAAGGCCTGAACCGTTTCAAAAGCATGTTTGAGGGGACTTCGAACGCGCAATACGTGAAGAAGAACACGGTCACTTGAGATTGTAAGCGCTGTCGGTCCCATACACGGTTCTTGGGCAGATAACCTACAGCACCAGTTGAACTGAGGCCCCGTCAAGTTCAATTCCTCCGTCAGCCCCTCGATTTTGGCATTTCCGATGTTGCCTGCAGTCAGTTAATATCTGCGCACATTTCAGGACTGATCCTGGCTAGGTTATACCTCGATCCAAAAACGAGAGCAAATACAGCACTGATAAAACTGGAATAAGATGTAGATCCATCTTCCGCAGAACTTTCTTCTTGTCGATATGGCTAAAGGCGTCATCCTGACCGCCACGTTCAGGATCTTGACGGACGTCCTGCACATGCACATGGGAAGGGGACGACGATCCCGATCGCTTTTCATCACTCAGATGGATCGATTCAACGGATTCAGCCTGCGCAATGGCAGGCTTCTCAGGACTGTCTGTCTCATGGGCCATTGTGACGCGGCTGAGGGGCGATGAGAGAGATACGGACAGGGACAGCCACGACGCGAGGGCTAGGCAGGATTTCTAGGAGGCCAGCGATTGCAGAATAATTCCAGACCGCTTGCTTGCATAAATAGGCCCAGATGATTCTGTTATCGGCCCCTCTGGACGGGTGGTTGTGTTCTCTATTTCCTCAGGATCTGCCCGGACGAGGATCCACATAGTGGCGAATTGGAAAGCGGTTCAGAGCCGCGAACTCTGGGCGTGTAATCTTGCATCATCGGGAGCTCATCTAAAGAAGCAGCGTCTAGCAGCGTCGAGCGCGGTTCTTGTGCGTTGGAACGTGGATCTGGCAGCATCTCGTGGCCGCATCAGGACTGGTGGGTCGGGACATCGCTTCCCCGGACCACCCGTCGGCAGCGGTCTGGGGAACTCTGGGGTAAGGTCTGGAGAAGGCCCCCGCCAGCACGCGGGGAGGTAGCCGAGGCGTCTCGCCTCTCACAACGCACGCTGCCGTCTGTCTCTCGCCCGAGAGACCTGGCCAAGCCTGACTCGGCGGGGGACACGGCAAGTGAAATGCATCTGGGTAACAGGCACGGCAGTTGTCAGGCGGCGCCTCACCAATGATCTTTCCGCTGTGGACGAAGGGAATAACCAGAGGAGGAAAGGTTCTGAGCGGCAAAGAGAGGCTGGGCAACAGCCACTGAACTTAGACAAGAAAGATATACGAGAATGCGATCCAGTCCTGGGTGGTTTGTATTCGTGCTGAAGACAGACATCGTGAGACAACCCCTCTTCCTGGCGCGAGGCCTGCCACGGCTCAAGGGTATACTCCGGACATAAACTGGCGCCCGCCAAGCCGCCAGATCCTTGGGTTATCAACCGCTGTTTCAATTGGACACTGATCTAGATGCCGATATATCACTGATACCCCGCGACCTCGCGACTTGGCGGAATCCCTCCGACTTCTCTTGGCTCGTGTCCGCCATGGAAACGCCCGTTAGCAGCCGATCCACGTTTCCTCCTGAGTAGAAGACATACCGCCAGGCCATCAGGGAATCTAGAAGGGTCCTCGAACGGTCTGGAGGGGAATTGGATCTTGCATATCATTCGATTTCTATCGACCAATTTCTAGCGCGAGAGCATCTGACGTGTCGGGGTATCCACAAAGTTATTCACGCTCAGCTTGAAAGATCGAACTTCCTCCCCACCAATTCCTCACTCAGGCGGAATAGCCTCTCGGCTGCCTCGAGGTTTACCGCGTGAGGCGCCGCTTCCGCGAGTTGACACTCGTGAAGATACGTCTTCGATGGCTCCGACGGCTCTGCATGGGGAGTCAGATCATGTTAGCCAGCTGCCTCTTCCTCAACGAAGGAGCTAAAGGATCAAGAGTATGATGAGGAGGAATACCGTTCAAAGCAGGATCAAACGCTGCAACGAGCATGGGCGCGGCGCCCTGATCCGTTGACTTCCAGAAGCTTCCCGTCTTCGAGATGGTCTCTGTCCCTCGCTCGTCGAGATGGCGGGACAAGCCAGTCCAGATAGCTGTTCATCATCAGGGATGTTCCAGCTGACAAAAGATGAAGTAACAGAAAGACGTACACCCAGGATGCACACTATACGACACAATCCCCGAATCCTTCAACCTGTGCGTCAAATACACCGAGAACAGGATGTTTGCCGTCTTCGACTGCCCGTACGCCAACCACCCATTATACCCACGTGAACCCGGCGAGAACATGTCCGGCAGGCCAGCGGGCGGCTGCTCCTCCGGCGGCAGGCTCTCTGTCCCTCCTCCCTCCGCGGTGAAATTGTAGTCATGGAACCGGATCGGCGACAGCCTGTGCCCGGCGCTGGTGACGTTGACGATGCGCGTGGCACCGGGCACGCTACCCGGCTTCCTGGCCGCATTCCTGACCCTGTCCAGCAGGAGGTTGGTCAGGAGGAAGTGTCCGATGTGGTTCGTGCCGAACTGCAGCTCGATGTTCTCTTCCGTGAACCGGTGCTCCTGGACCACGACGCCCGCGTTGTTGATGAGGACGTCGATCGTGTCGAGCTGGGCGGCGATGCTCGACGCGGCCCTCTCGACGGACTTTTGCGAGGCGAGGTCGAGCTCGACGAACTCCGCGGAGACGTTGGGAAAGGATCCCTTGATCTTGGTGATGACCTGCTCGACTTTCTCTTTGGTCCGCGAGGCGAGAATCAGTTTGGATTGGTTCTGGGAGGCGATGGCGAGGGCGATCGCTTCGCCCAGGCCGTTTGGTGCGACGCCGGTGATGACCACTGCTCGAAATCATTACTGTTGGTCTCTCTGCTGACGAGTGTGGATAGGATGGAAAGAAAGGTTTCCGTCTACCATTCTTGTTCCTGATTTGATCAGAAAAGGCCCTAGCTACCTCCGTTGCGGTGGTCTTTTCGTTGTACTCGGGATGGGACGTCATTGTCATCGCATTATCTTATCTCTATAGACCAGGTAGGTACGGTACTACTTTGAGAATGAAACGACGCTTCCAGGAAGGAAACAGTACATCTATTTATACACGCAATTCTATAATTCACAGCCATGGAGACATATGATAGAAACAATCCATTCGGGTCCTATACTGTACAGTACCAGCCCAAGGTACTACCCCGAAGTGGAGAAACGCGCCCAGTCCCTCAGCATCCATCTCGAGGGGCAAGTAAGTAAGTAACTAAGTAGCATTACCTAGCCGCGCCCCACAAGCCCCTCAGTCTAATTTTGGACCTGCATCTCGCACTTACGATGGTTGTTAATCAAAATACGGGGAAGAAAAAAAAAAGAACATGTGGGGTGCGGGGCCAGGTGTTCAATAATAGATTCGCCGCGTGGAATTATTGTAGTAGATCTCCCTGGCACCAATGCCATGTTGCGCCCGCACGCAAGCCGTGTCCTTTCTCTGATCGATTGTCAATGGTATCTGCCATCATTATTGGTGGGAGGTAACCAAGCGGGTGCGGGGGGCCCCAACCCATATTCTTCTTCTTTGTATGAACAGTAGATCCATATATGGGTCCTGTTGCCTTGCCTTGGACAGGGGAGAAGGGAGGGGAGAGGAGATGGAAGGGTGGTTGGTCTAGTTACATACATATAGTACTTAAAGGATCCGGGCACTATTGCCAAGGGATACTTGAGATAAGAGAGTTTTCAAGAAAGATCTCCTTTGTTATTTTTTGTGTTGATTTAATCTTCTCTATCTGTTTCGACTCGAATAGAACAAGAACAAGAACGATCACCATGGTGTCGATAAAGGAGTCTCCTCCGAATGGAACGGCGGCGCCTTCTTCGACGGGTATCAAGATTATAGTTGTGGGAGCGGGTATGAGACATGATCTAACCTCCTACCGCTATTGTGTTGTTTAAATTCTATTAACATGGCATGAACAGGCTTTGGAGGATTAACCGCCGCAATCGAATGCCATAGACAGGGACACAGCGTGGAGATCTATGAATCTTTTCCAGGTAAGCGTCTGTCCATTTTAGACAGGAGAGTCGATTATATATATATATTCCCGGATTTCTTATAAATCCCTCATCTGTATCCGCAGAACTCAAACAGCTCGGCGACATCATCTCCTTCGGCCCCAACGCCGGTCGCATCTTCCGCCGCTGGTCCAACGGCGTCGTCGCCGACCGCATGCGGCCCCTCAGCATCGACCTCCGCAACCACGGCTTCAGGATCCACAAGTACACCGGGGAGCTGATCATCACGCAGCCGACCCCGGAGATGGACCCCGACGCGCCCGTCTTCAACGGCCACCGGGGCGAGTTGCACACGGTCGTCTTCAACTACGCCAGGGACGAGCTGGGGATCCCGATCCATCTGGGGCAGAGGGTGACGAGGTATTTTGAGGACGATGAGAAGGCGGGGATTATTCTTGATAGTGGGGAGAAGGTACGTAGTCATTTTTTTTTCTATATTGGGGAGAGTAGGGACATGGCTTATTGGAAGCAAGGTGACGGCTGATGTCGTCGTCGGAGCGGATGGAGTCCGTTCCAAGGCTCGTGAGGTCGTTTTGGGGTACTTCGATAAGCCCAAGTCCAGCGGATATGCTGTGTATCGGGCTTGGTAAGGTTCCCTGATCCAAATCCACATCAGACCGCAGGCCTGACAGAATGCAAAGGTTCCCCAATACAGACATGATCAAGGACCCTCGGACAAAACACTTCTGCGAAAATGGGGACACGTTTAATGGTTGGATCGGACCAGATGTGCACTTTCTTTTCTCAACGATCAAGAATGGGCAAGACTGCTGTTGGGTTCTGACGCACAGGGTAACATCTCAAACCAAGTCCATCTACACTCCTTGACTAACGTAGGACTGAACAGGACGAAGCCGACATTGAAGAATCATGGTCCTTCCCAGGAAAGCTGGAAGACGTGTACAAAGTCATCGAAGGCTGGGACCCGATATGCAAGGCCATCGTAGAAAAGACCCCTTCCCTCGTGGACTGGAAGATTGTATACCGCGACCCGCTCCCACGGTGGGTAAGCGACCACGGTCGAATCGCCCTCCTGGGCGACTCTGCACATCCGTTCCTGCCCACTTCTGCGCAGGGTGCGACGCAGGCTATGGAAGACGGCGTAACGCTGGCGGTCTGTTTGAAGCGTGGCGGGAAGGGAAGGGTCCCGGCGGCTGTGAGGGCGTATCAGGATATTCGGTTAGTAGCGGAATCCTTCTGTCCAAGAGCATCTCTTTTCGAAGCAAGGTGGAAGCGGAAGAAATGCTGATTCCTCCTAGGTACGACCGAGTACGAGCCGTCCAGAAGACCGGCGAGACGACACGCGATATGTGGCACAAGGCAGATTGGGAAAAGGTCAAGAAGAATCCGGAATCAATTCAACTTCCGAGGGAAGACTGGATCTTCAAATTCGATGCCGAAAAGCACGCAGAGGAGGTTTTCGATGAAGTGGCGAAGAAATTCCTGTAGACCTTAAATAGCAATGCTAGAACTCGCGGCCGCTGAGCGGTCCCCTAGCAGTACATATCATTTAGCGGATGTCACATAGTAGTTGGCTTGCAAACTCCTGTAAATTGGAATCTCACACCTGGCTTTCCATTTACTTCTGGCAAGCTGTGGGAAGTGGTTTGGTCTAAACGCGCCCCGGCGTCAGATCCGGGATCCGATACTCCATAGCCAGGTAGAACTCCATTATCTGGATTTGGATAGTTGCCTGCCACCGCGCAGCAATTCCTAGAGTAATCTCGCGGAATGATTATCCAGGAAAATTTGCCTGACGGTATGATACGTATCCAGACACTGCGTATCCAAGAAGTTTGAGAGAAACACAAGCTTCTTATTTCTGCTAACCAAAAGCGACGACAGTGAGAGGCAATGCTGGACGTCGCAAATAGTGGGTGGCTATGACCAACATACTAGCATACACCATGCGCCGGTCCGGGTGTATAGATCATAGATCATTTTCGTCATTTCAAATATGTGAAGTAAAAATGAAAGACGAGGAGGGAGAATCGCAGTGCCCGATTCAGTTTAAGATGTCTCGGGCTTGCGACCATAGACAACCCAGCTGACAAGAAGTCAGATCCTAGGCTCCCGGAGAGCACGGACAGGGTCAACTTACAAATGGAAGATCGCATGGATGTCACGGTCTCTTGCATCTTTCAGAGTGCGAGCCGCTAGGATCTTTACCTCGTTCTCAGTCCAGCCATGGAATCTTGTCAACAACGCCATGGCGCCCGCCTCAAATCCGCTTTCCACCTGCATGAGGTTCCAAGCCCCAATTTTTTTCTGTTCCGCGAAGATTATTCGTTAGTAACAAACCAATCGCTGGAAAGAAGACAAGAGGAAAGATGAGGAGGAGGAGGAGGGACGTACAAAGTGCTTGTCCTTGGGCCATGTTCCCAGTGGGAGTCGGAATTTGTGGGCCTTGACATCCACAAATCCCGCATCACGGAAGTACTGTTCGAACTTCGGTCCAGGGCGAGTATCACACCCCTGTTTTTCAAATCCATCGATGATCAGGTTGTAGAAGTCTTCAAGGGCCGAGCCCTTTGTTGTCCCGTCTTCTGAGCGACAGGTGGCATCCCAATCCTGGAATTCAACCCATCCTCCAGGTTTTGTGCAATTGTAGGCTTGCTTGATGAGTCTTGGGAAGTCTCTGATGGAGAAGGCTAGACAACGGGCGAAGATAAAGTCAAATGGATCTTTCTCGTACATCCATTCATCCTCGACGTCGTCGACAATGAATTTCACATTCGGGGGAACCCTGAGCTTGGTTAATACTGATTCAGCAAACGATGCGTAACCTACTTACAAAGAGGGCTGAGTAGGACTCAGATCGGAACCAATAACCTCGGCAGATGGGAATTGTTCGGCTGGTGAAGAGATGGATGTTAATATTCAGAAATCCTAATCCTTCAGCTTCAACTCTCCGGCTTGAACTTACCAAACTCTATAGCCCAAATGCCCGTGCCCGTACCAACATCATAAACGCGTTGCGGCGAGGGTCCAATAGGTGCAAGGAACAACTTCCGACCCAGCGCGGTCAAAAACATCTCATGGCACATGTCCAACCGATCCAATTCAGTCTCATCATTGGGCAGGAGGTAGGCTCTTGGGTCAGTGAGATGTTTAGGGTTTTAATATCTATCAAGCAAGACTTACTGCCATCACGGTATCCATGATAAGTCCGGCCATTCTCCTTGCGGTAATCAAGGACGGATGAGGTGAGAGAAGCGGTATACGTTGAACTGGCAGAACAGTTAGACAGAGCTAAGATGAAGGTTTCCCTTGCCTACAGCTCTTGTCCGTAAGTGGAATCGTTATCGGTGGCCTATATAGGAGCCGTTAGAGTTGATGCTTGCTGGGCGACAAGAACGTTGTCGGATCATGTACGAACGTTAGCATCGATCTCAATATTATCATCAGGCTGAATAGCTCGAGGACGAGTATTCTGCTGAGAGTCCTCAGGACGGGTATTTTGAGGCCGAGCGTCGTTCTGACCAGAAGTCGATTCCGCCATTCTCCGGATTCTCTGTCACGATATGCAATAGAAGAGACCAGCGATAGACGATACCGCAGCTGTAGATGAATCTAGTCGGTGGGTTGACAAGGAACCCTGCAACTCCCGAAGCGAGAACGAGGGGCCCATGGTGTTTTAGAGACGGACGGTGGGCTTGGTCTGGAGGAGACGGCGTGCTTGTCTGGAGGCTAGAGGCTCGACGGCCCGCTCCTCCCCGCGCGGAAAAAGCATGGTGCATCCGAACGCTCACGCAGCTAATCCGCCATCATAGTAACTGCAGGGCGGCGAATGGTGGAATCTGAACAGGAACGCGTCTGTGCTGTTGCAGAGCACTGCAGAGGTGGCAGCCGACTGGGCAGTTGAGAGCAGCATCAACCGCTTTCAGGTTTAGAGCAGCAGCATGGGCCCCATCGCTAGCAGGTCTGGCAGCCCAGGCCACCTGCACACCGCAACTAGCAAATCCTCGAGGTCGTTTCAGTTCTTCAGACATGAGCTGCCGCGTGCTACAGCCCATAAGAACGGGGCAGGGCTTGCAAATTCAGACCGTGGCATGACTTGCAGACCGCTTGAGGAGTTGGTGACTCCCAATCGACTCCGCCCCAAAACGGACAATACTTCCAGCTTGCAGAACTGTGGATCCTGCCAAGTAATCCACCATAATCTTTTACGCGGCTGGTCCAGTAGCCGTAGTTAGCCAGAGAGATGGGCATGATTGTCAGCAATGGAAAAGCATGATTCTCCTTCCAATCATGCTCCGAAACTAAATACTGTTTGCCCGAGCTCACTAGTCAGCCAGTGCAAATCTCTTCGGTACGAGCATCTTCAGCACTTAGAGGGCATGGAAGAGGAAAGCCGTGAGCTCCATTCCGATGACTTGTACTATGGAGGACACGTCTGCAGGAATGTTTTCTTCTCCGTACAGTAGTAGGAGATACCGAGGATGTGGTCTGCCCAGGCGCCCACAAGGTGTATCCAACTATTACCCCACTGGTTCCTTATTAATCCCTCCCTCCCCCCCTCCCCCCCCCAAAAGTGAGTGATGCAGATCGCTCAATCAACCTTGTCCAGTTTGTTCGTCTGCAGTCCGTTTCGTGACCACTGCTAATCTTTGTCCTGGTCAGTCTCCCTTAAGCAACCTTCTCAATGACATCCGTAGTTGGTTTATCCGTATCCGATGCAGTCGTTTCTTTCTCCTGGCTGCTGCCCTGGTCTTTGTCTTCTTCCCTCGCTGCTCTTCCTACGCACTTGTATGTCGCAAATTTGCGTGCCGGAAGACGTATCTCGAACTGCAATCAATCAGATCAGAAACAATGTCACACTACTCAAGCAAGAACTCCAGTAATACGAACCATTTCGTCAATCTCCTCGAGAGTACGATCTTTCACTTCAGGGAGAAAGAAGTAGACAAATGCAGCAGAGACCATACATGACGGGAACCAGATGTATCCGTATTTTGGTCTGTGACATCATTGTCAGCATATAGATCTAAGCGTCGAGATTAACATGAGTCACATACCCCCAATTGAGTGAATCGGGGTTGATGAAATAAGGTGCGGTAAACGTTGTAAGCCACTGTCTCAAAGTAAGCTTCTGCAATCAAAGCCGAGACTCTAGAAACGTACTGCGCCTAGAAACCCGACCGCAGCGGAGAGGCCGAACGTGTAGGATCGAAGCCGTTGAGACGGCAGCTCTCCTCCACTGAGCCACGCGTAGGTGGAAATCATACCCTAATACCGCACATCGACATCAACTTCTGAAGTATTGTCTTCATGGATTGATGGCAAACTTATTTCTTTAATCAGTAGGAATTGTGCAAAGTATAAACTTACGTTATACCCCAAAATAAAAATAACCGACAGCCCTACAATCGCCTTACCAGTCGACTCCGCCCGAGGATTAGCATCGTAGATGGCGGCTGTCATAATCTGGCTGATCCCGCACAGTATGAGCCCCATCGTGAGGAAGAACCGTCGACGACCAAAACGCGTAATAACGCAGATATTGAGCAGGATCGCAACCACCCCCATGGCTGTCAGGATGCAGCTGTTTTCGAAAGCGTTGCCGACGTGCGCCATTTCGAAAAAGTATGTGCCGTATGCTGCAGTAGTGTTAGGAACAACATTACAACATTTTCAAATGGACTCATCTACCAATCATATACATAGCACCCGAAGCTGCTTGTAAAGTAACAGCTGCGACGGACAGAAAAGTCCGCCGCCGGTCAACTGGGTTCGCAAACATGTCCCAAACGGACACTCCCTGTGAAAGATTGCGCTCGACTTCTATTGATGCCTGGATGTCATCGAGTTCCGACTCCACCGTCTCCGGGTTCGGCCTTAGCCATAGGAGTGCTTTACGAGCGCGATCGCGGTCACCATGCTGGAGCAGCCAGCGAGGTGACTCAGGGATAAATAGCATCCCAAAACAAAGGAATCCCGGAATGATAAATATAAGGCCGAGGGGAATTATGTAGGAGTTCTTGCCAGGAATTTTGGCCGTAAAGTTATCGATGATGGTGCCGATCAGAGAGCCTATGGACGTCCAAAACTGAAAGGCAGCCAACATCAGGCCGCGAAATCTCGCCGGTGCGCTTTCCTTTGAATCTGTTATCAGCGTGCAATCCAAAAAGGTATATCGTCACCAGTACCTGGATATATAGTTGCGAAAACGTCATGAGAAAACCGTTCCCAAGACCAATAATGAGACGGCCCGCGTAGAGCCCGCCCATATTCGTAGTCGTCATCATAACAATGTTTGCGACGTAGCATAGGAGGACGGCAACGTAGAGACTGGTCTTGCGCCCTATGAACACGGCTACCGGGCCTGGGATGGTCAATACAACGAGTCTTGACACAAAATTTCAACTGCATACCGGCGGAACACGATCCAATAAATGCACCGAGAGTCATCAAAGACGAAATCAGTTGCTGCCGCTCATGGGAGATGTTCCAGCCCATTGGAGTAGACGGGTCTCTCTCCCCAAAAACCTGGACAGTTCATCAGTTATGGTAAGCTGCTTCAGTTGCTGTTCAACACACCTCAAGGAAGCCTATCATGGCCTGGAAACCGCCGATCATCGTAAAATCGACTCCATACTGGAATGGAGACATTGAAATAAGCGTACACGCCGCCAAACTCTTCCAATGCTCACGAAACCCATTTTCCGTATTGGATGTCATAGTTCCAAATAATCGAATTCTCTGAAATGACTTGCTGAGGACCTCTCTGAAGGCTTTCGGCATTGCTGGCCATGATGGCCTTTGAAAGGATTATGGAGATCCAAGCTAGCCGGAAAAAAAAAAAAAAAAAAAAAAAAAAAAAAAAAAAAAAAAAAAAAAAAAAAA